>Ga0255362_1000072_pt1 | contig 27137 bp, 27 predicted proteins | sample GFST75r2metaG_FD_186000 | JGI IMG/M metagenome (GOLD analysis project Ga0255362, IMG submission 186000)
AAGGTTATCAACTTCAGCCTTTAGACCACCTTTAACTGGTTTTTCAGTTTTAAGATTAACTAAAGCATCCTCCTGAGCCTGAGAGATTGTACCTGAAGTAACAAGACTATCAAGTTTTGTTTTTATTCCAGCGTCAGTTTTAGTTGGAGTAAAGAGTTTAACTAAAGTATCTTCCTGGGCCTGAGTTATAGTACCTGATTTAACCAGGCTATCAACCTCAGCTTTTAGACCACCCTTAACGGGTGCGGTAGTTTCAAGATTAATTAAAGCATCCTCCTGAGCCTGAGAGATTGTACCTGAAGTAACAAGACTATCAAGTTTTGTTTTTATTTCATCATTTCCTTTTATAGGAGTTAAATTTTCAATTATAGAATTCTCTTGAGTTTGATTTATGGTACCTGTCTTAACAAGCCCGTCAAGCTGTGTCTTTAAATCACCATTAGCAGGACATGTAGCTGCGAGTTTAACTATAGTATCTTCCTGAGCCTGAGTTATGGCGCCTGAAGTAACAAGACTATCAAGTTTTGATTTTACCTCATCATTCCCTTTAGTAGTAGTTAAAAGTTTCATTGCAGCATCTTCTTGAATTTGAGTTATAGTTCCTGCGGCAACGAGACCATCAAGTTTGCTTTTAAAATTACAATTTCCTTTATTATTGTGTCCAGATTTACAACTGTAATTATTACTAGTTGATGTTGTACCCGTCTGTAGTGTTGATGCAAATACTGATGAACCCATCACCATTGATAATGTAAGTGTTAAAGCAGCAATTTTGTAGAATTTAGTTTTTGCCATTTAATTTACCTCCAATATGTTTTAGTAATATTCATTAATAGTTGTTGTTTAAACTATCAACGTGGTTACACCTTAACAATTGTTTATGAATGCAAGGTTGCCTGCATGTTATCAATTTGTAAACAGGCTAAAGGCTTATAAATCAATGTATTAGGCAAGCAGGAGGTTGGAGACACTGAGAACAAAGGACATGAGGGAAATTTTATTACTTGTATTTTCAATAAAAAAAAGTCGAAAATTTATTTTGTTTTATTTGATATAATTGACATATAACATACCATTTTACCGAAGATGCCTAAAATGGTATGTATGTTTACTTATTAAGCCTTAACATCAATTATGTTTGATGAACTAGAACTTGATGAACTGCTAGTTTCGGCTTGTGTTATTTCAGTTTCAATTGTTTGTAGCTGTGTTTGTAATGCTTTGATTTTTATTTGTTTAGTTTTTTCATCTCCACCACTGCTATTAGCTTCTTGTATTTGTTTCTGAATTGATGCCTTCTGACTCTCTAAGGCAGAGGTAGTACTTGAACTAGTACTAGTAGTGCTACTGCTGGCACTTCCAGCACTTTTAGCGTTACTAGTGGTACCTTTACTGTTTGAAACTACTGATTTAGTTAAATTTGATAAGGATGAAATAGATGAAATACTCATTTTTAATGCCTCCTAAAATTTTAATATTATTTATTATCTAAGGCTATTATATATTGTAAATGTGGTATAAATATGTTATTTGTTATTATTTACCTTAAATTTCAACTAAAAAAGACAGCTACAATTAAGTAACTGCCTTTGTATATAATCCTAGAGAAAAAAATAGCACTTGGAAATAACCAAATGCTTATAAACGTATTTTAAGAGGGGGTAATCTCTATATTTATATATTAATCTTAATTTATGACAATGCTATGAAAATATTAAATACTATTTGTAAATAATTTTATTCTAAAGAAAATACTTTAGCATGTACACACTTATATTTTAAGGCAGTAGCATTATTATTGTTGTTCAATCATATAATATGTATTGGGAGTGGTTTGTATGTTAATAAATACTGGTAAAATGATTTCTTTATCTGAAGCTAATGAAAAATTTTCGAGAATAGCCAAGATAGTTGACCAAGAAAAAACATTGATAATAATGAAAAATAATAAGCCTAAATATGTAATTTTAGATTTTGAGCAATTCAGCAGTGAAGCTACTTCAGATGAGGACAAGTTAGATACTATTGCGGATAAAATTCTAAAGGAAAATATGTTAGCATTTAAAACATATTGAGTTTGGGATAAATTACATAAGTTAAAAGAAGCTATACCAAGGTGTATTATCCATGATATGGCTTCTTTCAGATGCTTAGGCATCTTCAAAAAAATAACAAGTCAGTTCAGATGCCTTATTTAATTAATGCTATTATTTCTTCAGTTGTTCTTATTTTACCAATTCTAGGGAATATATGATTACAAACAAATTCATGTTCACCCTCAGTTGAAGCTGTCATAGCATCTTCTACAAAGTATTGATTAAAGCCTCTAGAATGTGCCTCTCTTGCAGTAGTGTCTACCCCAATCCCTGTAGAAACACCACAAAGCACAATTGTACTTATGTTACGTCTCCTTAACTGTAAATCTAGATCAGTACCATAAAATGCCCCCCATTGTCTTTTAGTTATCTTGTAAGTATTCGGTATTTCTGCTATTTCTGGTACATAAGCATCAAAGCCCTTTGGAAGACTAAAATTTCTTGGTGGTAAATCAGTCTCTGGCTTTACCATATCTTTTCCATCCAAACTCGAAACCCTTACAAGGGCAACAAATGCACCTTTAGCTTTGAAATCCTCTATTAACTTTCTTGAGTTTTCTACAACTTCCTCTCCACTATATGGTGTAAGTTTTCTATTTACTATACCTTGCTGAAGATCAATAACAACTAATGCAACTTTATTACTTTCAATGAATTCATTTTTCATGATATTTTCGCCCCCATTATTCTATTCTTATCTATTAAAGCTAATTTTTTAAAAACTTTTTTATAAACCCAAATTGCATTTAGGAGAAGCAAGCTACTTGTAATAAAAAATACATATTTGATGCCAAGACGCGCTGCTATTTGTCCTCCAATAACAGAGCCTGAAAAGGTTCCTAGGTAAAAGGCAGACATATTAAATCCAAATATTCTACCAGTAAGATTCTTGGGTGTTATTTTTTTTATCAGGGTATTAATTGATGGCGCAAGGCCTGCTGTGGCAAATCCAAGTAAAAATCTTAATGCCATTAACTGCCATGGATTTTGTGCGAAGGCTTGAGGTATAAATACAATGCCGGCCACAATAAGTGCTATAAGCATAACTTTTTCAGGACCAATTTTATCTGACAATTTTCCAAGTCTTGGAGCTGCTATTATATTAGCAAGTCCTGACGCTGAAAATGCCAGACCAGAAATAAGCGCGATATGAGCAGAACTAGTTGATATCTGAGTTATATATACAGTCATTATAGGCTCAATGGAATAATAAGCAAGTTGTAGTACAAATGATGTTACAAACATAGTTACAATAAGACCAGGATAAGGCAATTGCTTCCATACTTCTTTCATGCTTAAAATATTTTTCCTTTGTGGTACAAATTTTTCTTTAACAAATAGCAAAGTTGTAATGAACACAACTAGCATTAATATGCCAGTTAGGAAAAATGTAAATTGTAATCCTAAAAATTCATCCAAAAATCCACCAAGGGATGGTCCAATGAGGAGTCCTGTAACAGATGCTGTTGAAAGTACTCCAAGAGCCCATCCAGCATGTTTTTCTTCAGTTTGAGTTGCTATGAGTATAATGCAAGCCGTAGTATATCCAGTTATAACGCCTTGGAGGGTTCGTAGACCAATAAGTTCATAGACATTTTGTGCAAAACCCATGCTTCCAATTACAAGAGACATTCCAAGGCTTGCCCTCAGGAGCATAGGTTTTCTTCCAAACTTATCTGCTGCTGCGCCCCATATTGGCGAAAAAATAGCTGATACAATAAATGTGATGCCAAAAGCAATCCCTGATATTTGTTCAATTGCACTGGTGTTATGCACTCCTAACTGTCTTATATATAGAGGCATAATAGGTGCTATTTGACTCATTCCAAGGCCTGTAACAAATGTTCCAAACCAACATACGATTAAATTTCTTTTCCATATTTTCATTAATATTATCTCCTTAAAATATTTAAATTTCACACCTTCGTTACTGAGAAAATAAGTATAATATTTCTATCTATATTGATTATTTTTTATACTTGAAATAAAACTTAATATTAATAATCTAAAACTTTCTTCTAAATCAGCAGGACCTTTAAAAAAACCATCATTTTCAAGGGAAACAAAGCCGTGTATAATACTTCTAAATCCACGTGTTATATGAATTTCTTCCTCTTTACTATAGTTGTTATACGGTTCTAATATTTTATTCATAATTCCAGTTATACCTCCAGACTGTTTAATCTCACCTTTATCCAATTTAGGTGCTTTCATTAGGGCTTTATATAATTCAGGATTTTCCTTAACAAATTTTCTATAGGCATAAGCAACAGCTTCCATAGCATCTTCTTTTGATATACCTATTGCAGAATTTCTAAGAGATTCGCCTAGTCTTCCCATGCCAAAATCCACAAGTCCAGCATATAAAGCGTTTAACCCTTCCAGATGGTTATATAATGAAGGGGTTTTTATTCCCAATTTTTCAGCCAATTTATTAAGAGTTAAATTTCTTAATCCAATTTCTTCAATTAGCTCAGCAGCAGAGGAAATTATTTTATCTCTATTTAACATATTTTTATATCTCCTTTGTTTAGATACTTTATTGAATTTATAAAACTAATATACTTATATAATAAACTAATGTCATTAGTTTGTCAATAAGTTCAATTAGTTTGCAAAAAAATTAAGTTACTGATCGTCTTCAAGATTATGGTTTTTAGGCACTACAATTGAATTGTAAATTTAATAAAAGCTTTACTTTTTCATCACAGTATATTACAATGAAGTTGAGATTGGTATATACAACATATGAACATGTGATTATGTTCATATATAAATATGGAGGTAAGATATGAAAAAGATTGAAAAACATAATCCTCTTCCTATGTATTTTCAAATAAAAGAAATATTAAAAGAATTGATAGAAAATGAAGAATTAAAACCTGGAGATATGATTCCACCTGAAAGGGAAATATGTAGCATACAGCAGGTAAGCAGGATGACCGTAAATAAAGCTATTATGTCTCTAGTTAATGAGGGCATATTATATAGAGAACAAGGGAAAGGTACTTTTGTGTCAAAGCCTAAAAAAAAGCAAGTTTTGACTAAACTAAAAGGTTTTACAGAAGAAATGTTAGATAGAGGGTTAAGAACAGAGACAAAGATTATTTCTTTCACAGTAAATGAAGTTACTAAACAAATAAAGTCCATACTAAAAATGCCAGATTCAGAAACCAAAGTTATTCAAATAACTAGACTTAGAATTTTTAACGGAGAACCTATGGGAATAGAGATTGTTTGGCTTCCCTACAACCTTTTTCCTAATATGACAGAAGAGATGGTGAGTGGACAATCACTATATGGAATATTTAAGGAAAAATATAATTATCAACCTAAAAAAGCAAAACAGACTATAGAACCTATAATTTTGAATGATTATGAGTGTGATTTATTAAATCAAAAAAAAGGGTCTGTTGCCATGTTATTTTGGAGAAACACATATACAACAGAGGGTATTCAAATTGAATACAATAAATCTATTTATAGAAGTGATATATATAAATATGAAATTATCATTGAGGATAATCAGTAAAAATTTATAAAGGATGTGGATACATGAAAGCAATTATAAATGGAAAAATAATTTTAGAGGATTGTATATTAGATACAGGTGTTGTGATATTTGATAAAAATATAAAGAGTATAATATCCACAGAAAACTTTAAAAGAACAAGTAATGATAACATTGAAATAATAGATGCAAAGGGTAACTTTGTATCACCTGGATTTATAGATATTCATATCCACGGTGCAGGGGGACACGATGCTATGGATGGGACATTAGAAGATCTTGATGTTATAAGTAAATCCATAAGTGAACACGGCATTACGGGTTTTTTACCAACTACTATGACTATGGATAAAACTAAAATCCACATGGCACTAGATGCGGTTAAAACAGCCATGAACATCACTTTGGGAGGAGCTAAAGTTCTAGGAGCGCATATGGAAGGTCCTTTTATAAGTGAAAAGTACAAAGGGGCACAGAAAAAAGATTATATTTTAAAACCTAATATTGATTTTATTAAGGGTTATGAAGAGGTTATAAAAATAATAACCTTAGCACCAGAAGAAGATGAAGACTTTAAATTTATAAAGTGGGTAAAGGCTAATACAAATATAACCTTATCCATTGGCCATACTAATGCAGATTATAGCACTGCTATGGAAGCCATTAAAAACGGTATAACTCATGCTACACACATGTTTAACGCCATGACGCCACTTAATCATAGAGAACCGGGTGTAGTTGGGGCAATAATGAAAAGTTTTGTTAGTGCAGAGTTAATAGCTGATAAGATTCATGTTAATCCAGCTATATTTCAAATATTACTGGATGTTAAAGGAAAAGATAAATTAGTTTTAATAAGTGATTCCATGAGAGCTGCATGCATGGAAGACGGAATTTCAGAACTGGGAGGACAAAAAGTTTTTGTGAAAAACAATTCTGCAAGGCTTGAAGATGGCACATTAGCCGGGAGCATATTAACACTGGAAAAGGCGGTCAAAAACATCTATGAAAATACTAGTTTAAAACTCTATGAAGCAGTAGCACTGGCTTCATCAAATCCATCAAAAGAGATTAATATTTATAAGCATAAGGGAAGCATAACACAAGGTAAAGATGCAGATATGGTGATTTTTGATAAAAATTTCAATGTAATACAGACCATTGTAGAAGGTAACATAGTTTATACCAAATTAGAACCATAGACTTAAGGGGGATTTAAAATGAAAATTGTAATAGTAGAAAATTATGAAGAAATGAGCAAAAGAGCAGCAGTTATTTTTGCAAGTCAAATAGTGTTAAAACCAGATAGTGTACTAGGTCTAGCTACGGGGAGTACTACTATTGGTATGTATAAAGAGCTTATAAATATCTACGGAAGAGATGCTTTAGACTTTTCTAGGGTATCTACCTTTAACCTTGATGAATATTACAAGCTAGATGAAGATAATGAGCAGAGTTATAATTATTTTATGAATAAAAATTTCTTTAATCATGTGAATATAAAAAGAGATAATATAAATATGCCTAATGGAAAATCAGAAGACACGGTCCGTGATTGTGCAAGGTATGATAAAAAGATAGTGGATCTTGGAGGAATAGATCTTCAAGTTCTTGGAATAGGAGCAAATGGACATATAGGTTTTAATGAACCCAATACAAACTTTGAAGCTGAAACTCGCCTTGTAGAACTTGAAAAAGAAACTATTAAGGCAAATTCTAGATTTTTTAATTCAATAGGGGAAGTTCCAACTAAGGCAGTAAGTATGGGCATCAAAACAATAATGCAGTCAAAAAAAATAATACTTCTTGCTAGTGGGATAGAAAAAGCTGATGCCATAGAAAAAGCTGTAAACGGCAAGATAACTCCAGAACTTCCTGCTTCAATATTAAACTTGCACAAAGATGTAACCATCATAGTGGATAGAGACGCAGCAAGCCTTTTAAATAAGTAAATAACTGAGTAATTCCCAGGAAACAATATTTTCAATATTTACTAAATATATTTCAAAATTAAAATTATAGTGGTATAATTGTTTAAAATATATATGAGAGGAGAAGTGTAAGATGAATTTTGATTTAATAAATCTAATTCAAATAATATTTTTATTAATATGTGTTACTAGCATATTTTCTTATACTGTACACTCTTATAAAAATCTTAAGCATAGAATTGAAGAAAATGTTAAAAAAAATATTTTAATTCAGTGGTTTGAATTTATAAAAAGATTGCTACCAGAGGATTATATAGTATACGAAAAATATGGTGTCTGGAGATACTTAGGGCGTTTTAAAATTAAAATGATGTTTTAACAGAAATTATTCTAAGGAGGATAAGGATGAATATCATTTTTAATTTTTTAAGTAGCCTATTAAATTCTATTTTTAATTTAACTGGTGACTGGGGTCTAGCTATAGTTTTATTGACGGTGTGTGTGAGACTGGCACTTTCTCCAATGTCTTTTAAACAAAAAAAATCCATGCAAAATCAGCAAAAGCTTGCTATAAAAATGCAAGAACTTAAGAAAAAATATAAAGATAATAAAGATAAACTTGATGATGAAGTAAAAAAACAATCTGTTGAAAGTGCAAAAAGTATGCTAGGATGTTTAGTAACTTTACTTCAAATACCTATATTAATGACTTTATGGAGTGTAATTAATAAAATGCATGTGGATGTGGGAACATTTCTTATACCTTGGGTAACTAACATTAAGTTACAGGATGGTTATTATATCATTCCATTAATATATATGTTTGTATCATTATCCCCAGGGTTACTCTCATATGTTACTTTATTCAAAATTGAGGGACAGGCGGCAATGAGTAAAGGAAATATACTAATAATGGCAATAATTAGTTTATTTGTTGCTAAAGCGGCTCCAATTGCAGTAGGTATATATTTGATAACCACAAGTTTATTTAGTTTTTTAGAAGAACTTGTTTTTAGAGTTTATATTAAAAAGGCCCACAATATATAGCTGAAAAGGCTATTAATAAATATTCATATCACCGACATGTAAAAAGGGTAGCTATGGATTTGTTATTTAACAAATCTGTTGCTGCTCTTTTTAATATTTTGATTCTAAGGTGAGTAACATTTAAATACCACTTATGGATAAAAAAAGTATTGAAATAATGGATAAATATGGTAAAATATATTATATCAGTGATAGTTAAGTGTCACTGATATAATATGAGTGATATGAGGAGAATGGGTATGAATATCAAGAGGCTGAATTGTGATTTTGGAAATAGTACAAATAATTTTATGGTAGATGGATATTACTTTGAACTTCCAACTAATGTAGTTGAAATAACAGAGCAAAGGGCAAATGAATTACAGGTCAATGTAATAACGGATCCAAAGGAATTGCTAGAAAGATTAGTAGTATCAATAGAAACAGTAAATGAGAAAAAGTATTATCTTGTAGGAGAAATGGCGGAGCTATCTAAACTAAGTAATAGCCATGTTGGAAATATGCATGACAAGATAAAAAGTGTTATACCTTATGTAAGTTTTTTAAGTGCTATAGGATATTATGATGCAATAAAAGGGGACGGAAAAGGTCAAGATATAGAAATAGAATATATGAGCTGTATGCTACCTATATGGTTACTTAAGAGGGAACAAAAATTTAGTGGAGCACAAAAAAGAATGGAGGGAAGATTTATAGGAGAGCATACAGTAAAAATAATGACTTTTGGTATGGAAAAGGAGTTAAAAATTATTGTTAAAAATGTTAAATGTAGAATTGAATCAGAAGTAGCAAGACATGCAATAAAATATAAAATGGTAAAGGGTGCAGCGGATAAAAATACTATAACAATCGAAAAGAGAAATAATATAGATTTTGCAGATGATCCAATCGTTCTTGCGGATATTGGGGGAGGATCCACAGATACAGTAAAGCTTGGAAAAGGTCTTACGGCTCCGCAGTCAAGAGAATCCTTTCAGGTAATAGATATTGAACCATTTCTAGGAGAGATAGAGCGGCTTCGTAAAGAAAAATTACTAGAAAACTTCCATGATTTAAGAGGTCTTGAGAAATTTATAATTAGAAATTACAGCAAAGAAAAGTATATATTTAGAGATGAAAACACAGGAAAATATTATGAGTTTACAGATCAAATTAATGAAGTATTACAGGAGTATGCCAGTGTTCTTGTTACGAAGTTTTTGAATGCATTTGTACCTGAAAACGGAGAAACTATAAAATTTGTTTATTTTGGAGGTGAAACACCTATTTTAAAGCCTTTTATTAAAATTGCATTGTTAAAGCACATGAGTGAATTAGCAGCAGAAAAAAATCATTTGTTTTTAGATGAAATAATAGAAGATGATAGAAAGGAAATATTTAAACCCAATGATAGGACAATTAATTTAACCGCATTAGAAATATTATCAATCGACGAAATGAGAACCGTGTAATGAATGAAGAAAAAAGAGGACGGATGGTAATAAATGCGAAAGATTTACCTAATGATGTATATGAAATTTTAAATAAAAAGGCTTCGAGGAGAGCATTAACTCCATTTATTGTTGAGCTTGTACGAGAGAAGGAAAACACAAAATTAGTATTAGAGAAACTTAGGGACATAGAAGATAAAATAGATAGAATTAATTCATGTAATACGGTTAAAAATGAAAATTATATTGAGCCAGTAGACGAAGCATTGATGGAAGGTGTAATGGTGGAAAATATCAAGGAAGTAATTGGGGGTATCGACCAGGAGGATAAAGTTGATTATGATTTCTAGTTAATAAGCCACTACTTAAGGAATTTTGAAAAAGATGGAAAGCCACTATGCTATTATATTTGACTTGTTATTTTTTAGATGCCTAATGTTATTATGTACTTTGGGTTGTTATAAGAATTACTTGACATAACAAACACACTTATAGTATCATAGTTACATAAAGTAAGTATAATAAAATTGAGAAAGTTTATTTTTATGTAATTATAAAAGGAGGTTGTTATTATGAGTAAAAAATTACCAGTATTATTCATAGCACATGGAAGTCCTATGAATGCGTTGGAAAATAATGATTATACACAGTCTATTAAGGCTTTAGCACAAAGCATAGATAAACCAAAGGCAATAATGGTTATATCAGCACATTGGACAACTAAAGGCACGTATATTACGTCCGAGGATCAACCTAAAACAATTCACGATTTTTATGGATTTCCTGAGGAGTTATATAATATAAAATATAGCCCTAAAGGTGCAGAAAAATATTCTAAGATAGCACTTGAACTTTTAGCCAAGGATAATGTGGAAGGTACTACTTCATGGGGATTAGACCACGGTGCATGGACTGTATTAAGGCATATGTATCCAGATGCAGATATACCTGTATTTCAAATGAGCCTTAATGTATTATTTAATGATGAGGAACACTATAAACTTGGAAAAAAGCTAGCTTCACTTAGAGAAAAGGGAATCCTTATAATAGGCAGTGGAAATATAGTTCATAATTTAAGAGAAATAGATTTTGCAGAAGATGCAAGACCTGCTGAGTGGGCAATAGAATTTGATAAATATGTAGCAGATGCAATAAGAGATAAAAAATATGGAAATTTGATTAATTATAAAAGTGTAGGACAAGCCGCAGCTTTGTCAGTACCAACAGATGAGCATTATTTGCCTTTATTATACATATTGGCTATGCAGGAAGAAGGAGAGAAAGCTGAATTTGTATACGAAGGAATCCTCAATAGATCCTTATCTATGAGATCAGTGGAGATTACAAGCTAAAGCTAGTGACAAGTTAGGATGTTTGACTTAGGGCAAATTAAAATAATATAAAAAAACAATCAATCAAATAACAGTATAGTTGATTGATTGTTTTTTTCATGATGCCTTAAGCCTGTTCTTTGATCAATCCTTTTTTGTAAGCTAAAAGCAAAAGTTTTAGTTCACAAAGTTGGTATTTTAATTCAATACCTATATCCGTGTCTTCAACCATTTTTCGTTTTGTTACATGTTCGAGTACAATGGTTGAAGATAATATATCAGTTTCCTCAGTTATTGCTTTTTCTGTAGACTCAAAGGGTTGATGGGATACCAGCTGCAGTCCAAAGGAATTGTATATTAAAGTGTAGCCTGCAATTCCTGTTTTACTTTGATAGGCTTTGGAAAAGCCCCCATCTATTACCATGAGTTTTCCATGTGCTTTTATTGGATTTTCACCATTTTTCTTTTCCACAGGTATATGTCCATTTACTATATGAGATTCATCAGGGTTCAAGCCAAATTCTATTAGTATGTTATCACAAATTTTTTCATCATTTCTGAAATCATAATATGGATCTTTTTTCTCATAGTGTGTGGTTTCTTCAGCTATAAAGTATCTTTCAAAGGTAGTCATCTTTTCTTTTCCAAAAAGAGGAGAAAAAGGACCAGTCCACAGGTACCACATCATATCAGAACCAAATTGTTTTTCAGGCGTATTTTCTTTATAAAAGAAACCTTCTCTAGTGAGTATATCCAATCTGTCCATAAGAGCTTTTCCCTTATACTTTTTATTTTGCAAAAGTACTTCTCTAAAGCTTCCATCCTCATTTAAAGGTATACATCCATGATACAGCAGATTAGAGTTAAATTTTAAATATAAGCTGCCGTTTGAAAATAAGAAACGAACATGTTTATTTAATTTTTGGCTGTTAATAAAGGATGATTTTAACTTATCTATAAGTTCTACTTCTACATCTAAAAGTTTATAAGGATCTTTTGGGTCTATAGTTGGGAAATTAGTGTCTACTAAATCATATTTGTTTCCTTCTAAAGTAATGGTGCCGGTTTCAAAGTCTATGTTATTTAAAAGAAGTCTGTAATCCATTTTAAACTCTGGATGTCTTTTTATAATCTGGCCTTCAAGTTTAAATTGAATAATTGCAATAGCTTTATGCATCTTAGCAATTAATTGAAGCTCCCTTACAGTATAATTTTTATCTGATTCAATTTTAGGTAAAAAATTTTCACAAGGGTCATCCCCATAAAAGTCTACTGCAAAGGTAGCAAGAGGCAGTAGATTTATGCCATAACTGTCTTCTATGGTTGACAAGTTTGCATATCTGGCTGAATTTCTTATTACGTTAGCCATGCAAACCTCAGAACCAGAGGCAGCACCCATCCAGAGAATATCATGATTTCCCCATTGAATATCAACTGCGTGATATTCTGAAAGTATGTCCATAATGATATCCGCACCAGGACCTCTATCAAATATATCACCTATTATATGTAGTCTATCTATAACTAATCTTTGAATAAGTTTTGAGAGGGCAATTATGAAATCTTTTGCTCTGTCTATACTTATGATTGTATTTATTATTTCACCATAGTATTTTTCTTTGTCTATACCTTCTGCTTCTTCGTGTAATAATTCTTCTATGATGTAAGCAAAATCTTTTGGAAGTGCCTTTCTAACTTTGGAACGGGTGTATTTTGAGGAAACATTTCTACAAACTTCAATTAATCTGTAAAGTGTTATTTTATACCAATCATCAATATTGGGTTGCTGCTTTAAAATTATATCAAGTTTTTGCTCTGGATAATAAATTAGAGTTGCAAATTTCTTCTTATCACTTTGAACTAGCCTATTACCGAAAATATCATCAATTTTTCTTTTTATAACCCCAGAAGCATTTTTTAACACGTGTATAAATTGTTCATGTTCTCCATGGACATCAGTAAGAAAATGTTCTGTACCTTTTGGAAGGTTTAGGATTGCCTGAAGATTTATTATTTCAGTTGAGGCTTCGTTAATAGTAGGATATTGTTTAGAGAGTAGAGAGAGATATTTTAAGTTATTTTCAAAGTCTTTATTAATAAGCTTATCTTCTAATAGCATAGCACATTACCCCCGAAAGTTAGCATAATATGATGCTCATTTTGATTAAATAAACATATAGTATACTATATATAATAACTATTATAGCATAAACATATATAAAATATAAATACTAATTACAATATATTACCAAGCGATTTATTTTATTTAGCTAGCTTTTAACTTTACCTATTTTCTCGCCCATAACAACTTTAGTCTCAAAGCCCATTTCTGATTGTTTTAGAATATCATCGTCGATTTTCACCTTGCCATTTTCAAAAAACAACACTATTGTGGAGCCTCCAAATTTAAAATATCCTTTTTCCTGACCCTTTGAAACTTTACTTTCAGGTGTGTAAGTTTGAATTATAGATCCAACACAGGTTGCACCAACCTCAACATAAAGTACATCACCAAAATTATCAGAATGTAGTGTGTTCCACTGTCTTTTGTTTTCACAAAATAGAGTAGGTATTTTTTTTAATGCTATAGGATTAACAGAATAATAATCTCCTTTAATTTCATGACTAGCGTGGCAAATACCACTATCTAAGAAATGAAATCTATGATAATCAGTAGGACAAAGTCTTAGTATAAGACAAGTTCCATTAGCATATTTTTTAGCAACAGCATCATTTTTAATAAAATCATATAAACTATAGGTCATGCCCTTAACCTGAATAAGTTTATTAAGATCTATTTCTGTAAAAGCTGTAAGTCTTCCATCTCCAGGGGATATGAGAGAAGAAGTGTCGCAAGGCACAGGTCTGGCATCAGATGTAAGTTTTCTTGAAAAAAAATCATTGAAGGATTGGAAATTATCAATTGACTTTTCAGAGTGTGACATATTTACACTAAAATCATCTACAAATTTTTTGATTTTCAATTTGCTGAATTTTGTATTGCAGTAACAACCATAGAGTTTTGAAAATATTTTCTTTTTTATTAGTTTTTCTAGCAAAAACATTCCTGCCACTGAGGAATATGTCCAAGTTAAATACTTGTCACCAGCTATTTTTTCTATACTGTAATTTTTAGTTGCTCTATTATAATATTTAATCATATTTAACCTCACCATAATTTTTATCAACTTTGATTATAAGTTGTTTTAATTTATATGTCAAAAGTGAATTAATATACAAAAACTATTATAATATATTGTTTTATGTAGTTTTTTAATAGTATAATAAAGTATAAATAAATTATACTAGAGTTAAGAGTGTTATTTATACAAGATAAGTATGCGATATCAGTGTGCTAGCTTCTGAGGTGAACTTATGAACAAAACTAAAAATTTAATTTTTTTATCAGCAGTTAAGGTTTTTTCAAGTAATGGGTATGATGGTGCCACTATGGATGAAATAGCAATGAATGCCGGGGTGGCCAAGGGGACGTTATATTACCATTTTAAAAGTAAAGAAGAAATATTTAAGTACATAATATCTGAAGGCATGAAAGTAATGCAAGATGAGATCGATACGGTAGCCAGTAACGAAGATACAGCAATTGATAGATTGAAATCTGTCTTTAGAGCTCAGCTATCTCTTGTACATAGGAATAGGGATTTCTTTAAGGTTATTGCATGTCAGCTTTGGGGAAAAGAGCTAAGACAATTTGAATTAAGGGATATAATGAAAAATTATATAAAGTGCATTGAAGTTTTAATAGATGATGCGATGAAGTCAAAAAATATAAAAAATGGCAAATCAATGCTCATGGCATATTCATTCGTTTGTAATCTTTGTGCATCATCAATTTATGAAATTTCTAATTGTGATGAAAACATGGATGATATAGTTGAAAGTATGTTGGACTATATATTAAATGGAGTAGCATACAAAGAAAGTTAAAAACTTCACAATTCAAAAGTTAGAATATAAGAGTAAACATAGTGGGAAGATTTTTTCGTAGGATTAGAAAAATGAATAAAATCAGGAAGGCAGGTAGAATTGTGTAACAAATCCACCTGCCTTCCTGATTTTTTAGAAAATATTTTATTTAGTATATTTTATGTGCAAAAGCTCATGTGCAAGACCTTCCCCAGGTTTTCCAAAATAGCTATCATACATTTTTATTATAGCAGTGTTTTTATGAGATTTTCTCCTCTGGAGATGTTTATCTTGATTGTACAATACAGAGGCTCTTAAAGTTTTATAATTTATGGTTTCTCTATTTAGAGCAGTAATGTGAGGTTGACCACCCCCATTTACGCATCCGCCAGGACAAGCCATGACTTCTATAAAGTGGTATTGTTTTTCTTTTATTCTTGATTTCATAAATTCAAATACATTTGCAGCACCATTTATTACAGCAACGTTGTATTTATTTCCAGCTATTTCAACAGTAGCTTCTTTTATTCCTTTTAAACCTCTTACTTCAGTGTATTCTATATTATCAAGCTCAGCATGCTCAGCAAAATCTTTAGCAGATCTAAGGGATGCTTCCATAACGCCACCTGTTGCACCAAAAATGGCACCTGCACCGCTGTATTCGCCCATAGCTGGATCAGCTATGCTATCTTCAAGGTCTACAAATTTAATTTTTGCATCTTTAATCATTTTAGCAAGTTCTCTTGTTGTGAGTACTGCATCGATTTGTCTTAGTCCGTTTACTTCATTGCCAGGTAAATCAGCTTCATATTTTTTATCGTTACATGGCATTATTGTAACGGTATATACGTCTTTAGGATCAAGTCCTTCTAGTTTAGGATAATAAGTTTTAGTTGCAGTACCATATATTTGCTGTGGTGATTTTGCAGTTGAAAGATTTTCTAGTAATTCAGGGAAATAAATCTGTGCCTGTCTTACCCAAGATGCACAACAAGATGTAAACATAGGGAATGGTCCATTGTTTTTTATTCTCCCTAGTAATTCAGTTGCTTCTTCCATAATTGTCATATCAGCACCAAAGTTTATATCAAATATTTTATCGAAGCCAAGAAGCCTTAAAGATGTATAAAGCTTACCAGTTACGTCTTTTCCAAAACCCATGTTAAATAATTCACCCATTGCAGTTCTTATTGAAGGTGCCATAGCCACAATTACATGTTTTTTAGGATCGGCTAAAGCGGCAGCTACTTTATCTATGTGGGGTTGTTCTTTAAGTGCAGCAACAGGACATGCAATTACACATTGCCCACATAGTAAACATGTAGAATCATCAAAACACTTATCATCTATAGTTCCAACGGCTCTTTTACCGTCTTTCTTAATAAATTGAATGGAATTAGTTCCTGTGAACTCTTTGCAAGCTGCAACACATCTGCCGCATAATACACATTTAGATCTATCTAAAACAATAGCTGAACTTCTAGCATCAACATATTCAGATTTATCTTGTGGTAAAAAGGGTGTTGTGGCTCTTGCTTTAGTTTTTATAACAAGTTTTAGAAATTCACAATCCTGCCTACGGACACATGGTCCACACTTAAATTCATGTTTATCTAAAAGCATAGAAACTCTCTTTTTTATTCGTTCATTTACAGTTTCAGTATTAGTTTGTACCACCATGCCTTCTTTAACCTTAGTGATGCAAGCTAATAAATATTTTCCATCTGCGTCTACAACGCATACACCACATTTACCAAAGTTACCACAATCTTTTAAATAACATAAAGTAGGTATATCTACTCCATTATCTCTTGCTACTTGTAGTATAGTGTTGGTTTCTTCAGTTTGTACTTCTTTACCATTTATAACTACTGTAATCATTTTTACCCTCCCGAAAGTAATTTCAAAATACCAAGTTATTATAACATATTTATTTGCAGTATAATCATCTATACAAAAGATTGTTAAAAAAAATACTAACTACCACAAAATTCATTATATTGGAGTTCTGAATAGTTGTGACCAAAATAATGTAATTATTAAAAAAGTATAGCTGAGGCTTTCGGGGCGATTTTTTACAGGGTTCCAGATTTTAAAATTGAAATCATAAGGTAAAAGCCCATCAAGGCCGCAATAATAAAACCACTTACGCCAATAATGGACATATCGTAGATTTTGGGACCGATATTTGTCCTTAATATAAGTGAGGAACCAACTATCATAGAGGAAATTATAATGGCAAAAACCATTCGATTAACCATTCGGTGTAGATTTTTAATTGGCTGGTCTAAGTTTTTATGATTAAGTTGAATTTTTGCTCTTCCACTAATGAGACTATCTGAAAGTTCAATAAATTTTGAGGGGGCAGAAGAGGAATCTCTTAGGAATTTAAAGCTATGTAATAAAAGTTCATCCAAATTAAAATTTTCAAAAATAAGATTTTTATTGTGGGATTTAATATATGGAATAATCATATCAACTAAAGCTAAATCTGGAGATATTTTAGATAATACACCTTCTGTTATAACGATACCTCTAACAAGTATAGTTAATTCTTTAGGTAGTTGTATGTTATTACGTTTTGTTATATCAAAAATATCTTTAAACATTAAGGATATTTTTAAGTTTTTTAGTGATGTTGAAAGATACATACTAAGCATATAATCTACATCTTCATAAAGCGAGTTTCGATTGATATATCCTTGTCGTATACCCATTGACATAAGTATGGATACAAGCATATTAACATCACCATAGGCTATGGCTAAAATAGCTTTATTAAGTGAATTTTTAAGTGATGATGATAGACTCCCCATCATACCAAAATCTATATAACATATTTGATTTTCACGAATAATAATATTACCAGGATGGGGATCAGCATGAAAAAATCCGTCTTCGAAAATTTGTTTGAAATATGATAGAGCAAGCTTTTTTCCAATATCGTCTAGAATATAATCATTTTTAGCAAGATTTTCCGCATCATCAATTTTCAAACCCACTATCTTTTCCATAGTTATTATTTTTTTAGTGCAAAACTCTTCAACTATATATGGACTTGATATATAAGAAACATTTTTATTTAAATCCTTAAATTTCACTAAATTAGTAGCTTCATTTTTAAAGTTTAATTCTTGTTCTATGGATTTTAGTAATTCATCAATCGCGTCTTTTAAATCGATAACGGTATCTGGTAACCTGGTTTTAGTAAGCCTAACAATCCTACTTAAAATAGACAAATCCATATGCATAGCTTCGGCTATATTGGGACGCTGGATTTTAACAATTACAAATCTGCCGTCATTTAATATAGCATCATGAACTTGAGCCATTGAGGCAGAACCAATAGGATCTTTATCAAAAAATAAAAAACTGTCAGAGATTGTTTTATGAAATTCACTAATAAAAAACTTATCTATGTTAGTAAAATCTTCGATGGGTACACTGTCTTGAAGTTTGGATAGTTCTTCAATATATGCATCAGGTAAAGTACCTGCTTGAGTACTTAAAATTTGGCCTATTTTTATGAACGTAGGACCAAGTTCCTCGAAGGCTTTTCTTAAATTCACAGGAGAGTTTTGATTTTTATTTAATTTAGATCCAACAAAAAAACCAAAGCCATAAGTAACAAAAACTTTAACAATTTGTCTTAGCCTAGCTACTGAACTTTTATGCATCATTATCTCCCCTTTAGTTTATAAGTAAAAGCCCTAACATAGGTTGGGGCTTTCTTCTAGATGTCTTAAGTATATTTTAAATTATTACAAAAGCTTTTCTTCAAGTTTTGCAAGTCTGTTTTTAATGTCAGTAATTTCATCTTTTGTAGCGAAGTTAGTAGATTTTAAAATGTCAGCGATATCATCTTTTGTCACAGGTCTAATCTTTTCACCCTTTTCAGTAATATTCTTTTTTAATTCTTGGGATAGCTCCTTGCCTTCTTCTAGAGTGAGTTTTCCTTTTACAACCATTTCATCTATTACTTTTGATGCTTTTTCATAGGTGTAAGCAGCTGAACCAAGTCCTGCAAGGAGAGCATTTTTTAATTGATTTACCATAATTAATACACCTCCATTATATAATAATTATACCACAATCATATTAAATACATACATATTTGCGAATTTAAAATGTTATATATAAATGTACTTTCAGAGTGAATGGAAAATATAAAAACAAATACTGCTTAATGTTTACAAAAAATATGCGATAATATTCTCATATACATAATTCGTTTTTGATTTTATGTAAGATATATATAAGTTCTACATATTATAGATGGGGTAGAGGGTAAATGCGAATGTATTTGTGGGGGTATTTTAATGAAAATCAATAAAAGCGAAATGGATGTAAATGATTTAGAAGTAGGAATGGTAGCTGCAAAGGACATTATGTGTGAAGGTAAGATATTAATAGCAGAAGGAATACCTATTACAGAGCGTGCGATTGAAAGATTAAAACAAATATATTTTTATAATAAAATACAGATATATACAGACCCAGATGAGAATGAGATAAAAAATGATGAGATGGAAAGCCTAGAACAAAGCTTTAATGAACTTACTGGAGATCTACATATGATTTTTAGGGGGATGGAAAATCTACAAATTTCAGGAATAGATGAACTTAGAAACTTTGCACTGAGAGTAAAAAGTGAATTAGATCCGACTAGCAATGTTGTAAAAAATATTGTACTGAAAGGAAGTGGAGAAGATACTATATATAGGCATGGTGTTAACGTTTCCGCTCTAAGTTTAATTCTTGGGAGATGGCTTAATCTTGATGATGTACAGCTTAATTTATTAGTATATAGTGCAATTTTACACGATTTTGGTAAATTAAAAATAAATCAAAATATTTTATCTAAACAAGGACAATTAAATAAAAATGACCTTAAGGCAATAAAATCCCATCCTGTACTTGGATATAATTATATTAGTAGAATTCCTTTTTTAGATAAATCAGTTAGTAATGGAATACTGCTGCATCACGAAAGAGAAGATGGTTCTGGATATCCATTTGGTTTGAAATCAGATAAAATCCCACAATTTGCAAAGATTATAGCAATTGCAGATGTTTTTGATGCAATTAATTCAAAAAGAGCTTATAGGGAAAAAAAGGGACCTTTTGAAGCACTACAAATAATTCAAAAGGATGAACTTGGCAAATTGGACTTTGAATACTGCAAGGTATTTATAAATCATGTTGTAAATTTTTATATGGGTGAGAGCGTTATACTTAATGATGGTAGAGTATGTAAGATAATTCAAGTTGACCCAAATGATTTGCAAACGCCACTTTTATTAGATGGTTCAGAGTTTGTGGATCTTAAAAATAGAAAAGATTTATACGTAAAGGAAATGATTATATAGTGTGAATTTTAAATTACCTAGGTGCTCGTAGTGAGTTAATTAACATAAAATATTGACATTATATATAAATTGTTATAAGATACTAAGGTAAAAGGTATGCATCTATAGCTCAGTCGGATAGAGCAACGGTTTCCTAAACCGTGGGCCGGAGGTTCGAATCCTCTTAGGTGCACCAACACAAAACCCCACAGTCTTAATGGATTGTGGGGTTTTTAATTTTGCGTATAATTAGTGTGCAAATGGTAATTTGGAGACTACTCACATTAAAAGTGACTTGAAAATGGAATGATTTACAGTGAACTATACAAAGATTTGTTCATTATTATTGTTTTTTGTTTTTATAATCGTGCCAATCATTAAGAATAATATGCAAGTAATCATCAGTAGTACATGTAGTATTTTTGTATCCTAGATCTTTCCTTATCGAAATTATCAATTCAGCTAAGAGTATAACTAAACGTTTATTATCAAAATCAGAAGAGATTGAAGATATTAAAAGTGATGTAGTATGGACAGAAAATCACACAAGTGGATCAGAATCAAGGTTAGAAGGTATAGAAAAAATATTAGAGAACAAAGAAAATAATAGTTAAAAGAGAATTCTTAACAGAGTTCTTTTTTTATGCAACAAAACAAAACGAATAACCAACTGGTGTAGGTAAGGTTATTAATGGCAAGTGAGTTTGTAAAGTAGTTTTACAAAAGCAAAGCATGGCATAGGTGTAGAAGTGGATTCATTATATCAGTGTATGGTTTATGCATCAGATGTAGTAAAACTGGTAAGATAGTATATCACAAAGAAACACTTTAGTAAGTACAGGTTCAATGCAGTAATCTACTAAACGCTGAGGTAGGGGTTTTTAAAAAGTTTTAAGGGTATTGCCTGTGACCGCATCCCCAGGTTTAATTCCACAAAATTATAAATACTAAGGGTAAGGGGGTGAAAATCCTTTGGTTTATTTACGGGGGACCGTGTTACCCAGATTTTCTCGTGAAATATTCCCTTTATAAGATTTTTAGTAGGTGAGGTCATGGGTAGAAATGCAAAACTGTGTAGGTACATATTATTGTAAAGCTAGAACAAGGCTTGGAATGATATTATAAAATAAAAGACTACAGCACGTTATCAAAGGACATGTTCAACAGAAATTTAATTAATATTAGTTATGAAAATAAAGTAGGAACTCTAATTGACATAAGGCATATTTTAGGAGTACCGTTAAATTGGTCACTTATTATCATATTAGCACTAAAAATATTCTGGTATCATGTTGTTTATACAATTTTAGCAACTGAAAATGATGGAATAAAAATTAAGTGGCTATTAAACTTATTATATGAGGAGAGAATACCATGATAGTTAATAAATTTGATGTATTTTTGTTTGATTTAGATGGGGTGATTTATATAGGGGACGAGGCACTTCCAGAAGCAGTAGAATCTCTTAAACTTCTTCGGCAAAATAGGAAAACAATTCGATTTTTAACGAACAATCCATGCACAACACGTAGAAAAATAGCAGAACGACTAAATGCGCTTGGAATAGAAACAACAAGTGAAGAAGTAGTTACATCAAGTTGGGCAACAGCACAATATTTACAGGATGAAAATATAAAAAATGTATTTGTTCTTGGCGATGAAAATTTAAAGTGGGAATGTCAACAAGTAGGTATTAATATTGATGAACCAATCAACACTGAAGCTGTTGTTGTCGGTTGGGACGGTAAGTTATGTTTTAATGACATTAAGGAAGCAGTAAAATTAATAATGGTGCAAAATTTGTTGGGACAAACGCTGATAGAACTTTTCCCAGTGCAGAGGGACCTTTACCAGCAGTTGGAACAATTGTAGAGGCAATTCGGGTAGCAACAGAAAAGAGACCTATAATTATAGGAAAACCGTATTCATATATGTTTAACAAAACCATTGAAAATTTAAAAAAGTCATCTAGAATAGTAATGGTTGGCGACAATCAATATACGGATATTTTGGGAGCACATCAGATAGGAATACCAGCTATTTTAATATCAGATGAAAAGACAAATAAATTCCCATCTGTCAGAGATTTTCGTAATCCAGATGCCACGATTCAAAATTTAAAGAGTTTATTTGATAGTAGTATAAGCATAAAAAAGTGGATTTTACCTTCTTTTTCATGGCCTAAAGATGGTGTTAAAGCAGGGGTGGCAGGCATTGTATTTGATAAGTCTCAGCAAGTTCTTTTAATGCGGCGTGTAGATAATGGTCTATGGGGTATTCCATCGGGACACGTTGAACCTGGAGAAAGCGTAGAAGAGGCGATAATCAGAGAAATTTGTGAGGAAACTGGTCTAATAGTTAAAGTTAACCGATTAATAGGAGTTTATTCTGACCCTGTATCACAAGTTTTTTCATATCCAAATGGTGAAGCGAGTCACTTTATTACAACTTGCTTTGAATGTGAAGTTGTGGGAGGTACTCTAATTAAAGAGGGCGAAGAAACATTGGATGTAAATTATTTTGATTTTAATTGTTTACCAAAAAATATTTTAAATATGCATCCAAGATGGCTTAAAGATGCATTAGAAAAAGAAAAGATTTCATATATACGTTAAATTAATATATGAATTATCCAAAGATGAGATTTAAGGATACCTGAAGATTAGTATAAATAGGGCAACAGATTAGAATAGAATTTAAGATTGATGATGTTATTAAAAGATATGTTCACCACAATACTCCCACAAAAAGCAATGTTTTTTGGAACGCTACAAACATAATGGTACAAGTCTAAAACCATAATATTAAAAGGTATTAGGCTTTTTTATGTTATGGAACGCTATTATTAAAAGTTTAGCTTTTTCAAAACAAAACGAATAATAAAATGCGAGTGAAGGCTTGATATACTTAGGTTTGTGAATGGAGTACTGTTTGGAACGTTACTATTAAAAGGTTACAATAAAAGGAACGTTAGCATTTATGAAACACTTTTTAAGCAGTGATATATAAGGTGTTTACGTGCGTTATAGGCACGTATATTAACAAATATTGCATATACAAAAACATATGCAATTCAATTAATGGTATTGCATAGAAAATCAAAGTAATTTATAGGAATTTCAAGTTTGATTTTCCTAATTTTAAAACAAATTATCCTGGTAAAAAAACAAGCAATCAACTGAGAAGGGCAATTATAACTTAAAATCAGTTTTGGCTATTTACATAATTGGTGAAAATAAATGTTATGTCCATATTGAAATATCAAAACTTAGGTTTATAGAATTATATTCTTTTGGTATGGTAGTATCGCTGTCTAAAACCTAAATTTGACGCAATAAATGTCAAAAATAAAAAGGCGTATTGATAAGTAGACTTTTGCGAATAGTATGTAATAACTTTATTATCCCATCTTTCTTTCCATAAAATCCTATATATTTTTGAAATACTTCAAAATAAACCTTTATAACTCTAATGAAACACTTTTTCATCATGTTATTAGGGTGTGCTTGTTGAAATATAATAAAATTTAGTATTTAATATGCGGCTAATGAGGTATTTCAGCTATAAGTTTTGCCATATCCTCAATACTTTCTCTCTTAGTATTTTTAATCCATGCTAATAATATACTAAGAAGGCCTGCTGAGGCATAATGTGCTAGATAATTATTATACTCTAATTTAAATAAAAAACTGTAAGGTGTGATCATAAAAAATTTTGACATATTAAAACTAAAACGATCAAAAAGAATATAACTTAATCCGGAGTTGACTAATGTTTCAATAATTTCATTTCTATTCATAAAAAAAGAAAAGTACAATAATGCGAAATCATATCTTGTACTAATTTTTGAACACTTGATTTCATTAACAAATTCATTAAATAATTCGTCTAAATATTTAATAATTATATCCTCTTTAGTAATGTAATTCCTGTAAAAAGCCATTCTAGATACCCCTGCAACTTTTGTTAATTGCGTTATAGTTATATCATTAAATGATTCTTTTTTTAACTTAATAATTAAAGCGGTAAATATACTTTCTCTTGTAATTTTCTTTTGAGATTCAGCATACGAATCAGGCATATCAAATTCCCCCTTTCTGTAACAGAACCCTCGAGTTGTATTGATTTCTAACATTAACTACTATATCATATGATTATATCAGTTACAAATGCAACGGACCTAATTACTATTAAGCAACTTTACAATTAACCCAATATAGATAATAAGAGAGGATGATAAATTATGTCAAATGAAGCAAGAATAATAGATGTTCACCATCATGTGTTTCCTAAAAAGGTGGAAACCGGTGGTATACCTTGTCCGGAGTGGAGTATTGAAAGCGATAGAGAAGAAATGAGACTATTAGGAATCACAGGGGCTCTACTTTCATTGCCTAATAGCGATGAAAATTTTGAAACAGTTCGCAGACTCAATACTTACCTAGCAGAGATAAGTGCAAAGTATCCTAAAGAATATGGAGTATTAGCTGGCATCCCATATTTAGACACTGATAAAGCCTTAGAAGAAATAGCATATTCCTATGATATCTTAAAAGTGGATGGATTTTCTCTTGTAAGTAATCATGCTGGAGTTTATTTAAGTGATGATAGTATGGATGTAGTTTTAGCTGAATTAAATAGAAGGTCTGCGGTGGTGTTCGTTCATCCTGGTCATCCTGCAGGTGATAACTTACCCTCATTTGGACGCCATGTATCTGTCTATGAATTTACGTTTGATACAACACGAGTATTTATGGATCTTATTTACAAAGGGAAACTTAAGCGTTATCCCAACATCCGTTGGATTGCTGCTCATGCCGGAGGAACAATTCCATATCTTTCATATCGCTTGAGTATTGCAAGTGAATGGGGTGGGATTACCCAATCTCCAGAGGAAGTATTATCTTCTTTGCGCACATTGTATTACGAACTAGCATTATCAACTTCACCAATTACATTTTCTGCATTGAATGAGCTGGTGGGTCCATCTCATATTCTTTATGGTACGGATTATCCTATACGTGCTAAGAATGGGGTAGAAGCAAGTCTTAATCAACTAAATGACTATAAAGGTTTTAACGAGGCCGAAAAGCAGATGATCAAATCAGATACGATATGTAAACTCTTCCCTCGTTTTAGCTGAGTTCAATTCGGATGTTATCAACTTTACTGGTTAAATTCAAAATTGTGGTAAAAAGCCGATAAACATTTCAGCACTTTTGCTTTTACCAGATTGGCCTAACCCATCCAAAAGGCTATATTAGATGGCGTAATACAAGCATCTCTGTAATTAGGGGCAAAGTAGCATTAATATATTGCCGTAGTTATATAATAACTTACATGGTAGTCACTACCATTGATTAACCATAAAAGGTCATTTTTATTACCTAAACGGTCAAGAAAAGCATAAAAATGGAATTTAAAATACATAAAAGCTTTGATGTTTGACAAGTATTATGAATAACAATTATCAATAAAGCACGTATAAGCTTATACGTGCTTTTCATCATTATCATATTATTACCCATATAGAACGGTAAATCAAACGAACATCATTTTAACCTTTAGACTATATTATATATTAAATTAAATTAAATTAAATTAAATTGATATCAGGTATACAAAGATTATGCTCTATCTGTTGCAAATCTGACCCCCATTTCAAAAGCGCTATTACAGTCTTCTGGAAATTGTTCTTTACGTGTTTGGGCCTTTGATGCAAGATCGACACTTGATGATACTACCTTTGAATAATCATCAAATTGACTGGTATTAAAACTAAGTAGAGTTTCTGAATACCCAAATATTCTTTTTAACATAAACTCATTGAAATCTATACTACGGTCCCATCCTAGTGTTTTCACATTTTTTTCAGTAGAATTCATGGTATAAATAAATCCTGTATGAATTTTTTTAGGAAACAGTGATTTCGACTCTTTACCATATTCTGAATACTGAAATAGCAAACGTTCCATAAATGAGTGCATTTCACCAGAAGCAGTGCCATTATAAATTGGAGAACCTAAGCTAATAGCGTCAGATTCCTCAACTTTTTTAAATATTGCCAATAAATCATCATTTATTGGGCAGTTTCCGTAACTTTTACTTCCTATTGTTTTACAAGCGAAGCAACTTCTACATCCCTTATAGTTCAAATCATAAAGATTAATTAATTCAGTTTACGATTTGGACAAATGATATCGATAAAATGAAAAATTTCTATAATCAAGTTCTCGGATTTAGAATTGAAAATGACCTTGATAATTATGTTGAATTTGAAAACGATGGAGCAAGATTTGCTATTTGTATGAGAGATGTTATGTATGTGTATAGTAGCGAATATAGGAAAGAATCATTTGGACAGGGGTTTGAACTTGCTTTTCCATGTGAAAATCCTAATGATGTTGATGAATCATTTAAGAAGTTAATCTCTAAAGGAGCAACTTCTGTTCATGAACCACAAGATATGCCTTGGAATCAAAGAACAGCACTATTCGCTGACCCAGATGGCAATAG
>Ga0255362_1000073_pt1 | contig 27014 bp, 21 predicted proteins | sample GFST75r2metaG_FD_186000 | JGI IMG/M metagenome (GOLD analysis project Ga0255362, IMG submission 186000)
TTTATGAAGTGGAAATTTTCGCTAAAAATAAAAAAAGTGACATGAGTTTTGATTGCAAAAGAAATATAAAGTTGCGCATATTTGATGCTCTTCCAATCACTAATACTACCATTGAATGTGATAAAATAAGACCTACAGTTAATGAAAGTATTAATTTTAATGTATCTTGTGATGGAGGAAGAGAAGTAGTTTATGAATTCTATTTATTTGAAAAAGGAGAATGGAGTTTAGCACAGAAATATAGCAGAAAGAGTTATTATACATTTATGATATTTAGTACAGGAAATTACAAGATTTTGGTTCTAAGTAGGAGTCAATTTAAAAAAATAGCCTATGAAGACTACAATATTTTAGAATTTGAGGTATAAATTAAATTTCATTGTATGTATAATATAGATATGCTTAAAAATTTATAACGGATAGGGTGATGTTGTGAAAGTAGATAGCGTAACAAATTCACTTCAATTGGAAATAATGAACGAGCTGTTAACTAATATAACTAAAAATAATTCATCTAATAGTGTTTTGGCTGGAACACAATCTAATTCATTTGAAAGTATAATTGAGAATCTATTAAATGGAAATCAGAGTTCAGCTGCAAGCAATAATAATCAAAGTTCAGTTGGAAATGTTGATGTTAGTAAATTGCCAATACTTAAAAGCAAGGATAATATTACTGCTGATGTTAAATATGATGTAGGCGTGAGTAATTTGAGCATAGAACAGGCAGTAGATAATGCTTCTAAAAAATATGGAGTGGATAAGAATTTGATTCTCGCAGTTATTAAACAAGAATCATCATTTAATCCAAATTCCACTTCAAGCTGTGGTGCAATGGGTCTTATGCAGCTTATGCCTGGTACAGCAAGTGAACTGGGCGTTAATAACGCCTATGATATAAATCAAAATGTAGATGGTGGCACCAAATACTTAAAGAGCTTACTTGATACTTTTGGTAATTCTAAAATGGCAATTGCTGCATATAATGCTGGACCTGGTGCAGTAGAAAAAAGTGGAGAAAATATTAATAGGCTTCCAAGTGAAACTATTAACTATGTATCTAAGGTATCAGCTTATTACTCAGCTAACCAAAATAACAACGTTTAATTATGATTAAAATAATATATTTAAATCCCTTTGTTATTTAAAACAAAGGGTATTTTGATTTATGTAACAGAAAGGAAATATTTTATAATGGAAAGATTAGATAAAGTTTTAGCAAATTCAGGATATGGATCAAGAAAAGATGTAAAAAAATTAGTTAAAGCGGGTTTTGTAGAAATAGATGGGGAAAAGATAAAATCCAGTGATATTCAAGTAGATATACAAAAAAATAAAATAATTATTAAAGGTGAGGCTTTAGTATATAAAAAATATGTTTATTATATAATGAATAAGCCAGTAGACGTTGTATCTGCAACATTTGATAATTATGATAAAACAGTTATAGACCTTTTAAAACCAGTGGATGCTTCATTTAATCCATTCCCTGTAGGGAGACTAGACAAAGATACAGTTGGTCTTTTAATGTTAACAAATGATGGGGAAATGAATCACAGATTAATTTCCCCTAAATGGCACGTAGATAAAGTTTACTATGCTGAAATAGATAAAGCTGCAGATGAAGAGGATATTAAAGCATTTAAAGAAGGAATAACACTAGATGATGGATATGTATGCATGCCAGCAGTTCTTAATATAATAAATTCAGATGCTACTGGTTCTAAGGTTAAAGTCACAGTACAAGAAGGTAAATTTCACCAGGTAAAAAGAATGTTTATAGCAAGAGGTAAAGAAGTAGTGTACCTGCGAAGAATTAGATTTGGACCAATATGTTTAGATGAAAATTTAAATGAGGGTGAATATAGAGAATTAACTGAAGATGAGATTAGCATTTTAAATCAGCCTAGCCATCTTAAATAAATTAAAACCAATATATTTGTAGAAAAATATGAATGAATTAAAGTCATGATTTTTCACATATAAAATTAATTCTGCAAAAAACACTTGATTTTTATATCCCACATATATATAATAACCTATGTAAGATAAGTAAGAGGAATAGCCCCCTTATTATTTATTTATAGACAGCTCTGCCCCAAGAGCTGTTTTTTATTTTATAAAAATGAATTTCAAAATTCAAAAACACAATTAAATGAATTATAAAATGCATAAATTTGCAAAATTATATATTAGTTTCTTTCAAATAAAATGTTTTGAAATATAGAATATGTGTGTAATTAATGTTAAAATTTATAGAGTGCTCTTAAAAGAGGAGGAAATGTAAATGGCAAAATTTGAATCCAAGCTTGAAAATAAAAATGCAGATTTTTTATGTGATGCTGTTTTAACCTTAAAGACAAGAGAGGAATGTTATAGATTTTTTGAAGACATATTTACAATAAATGAAGTAAAAGCTATTGAACAACGCTTACATGTTGCAAAGTTGTTATCAGAAAAATATACTTATTCGAAAATTGGTGAAGAAACAGGTGCAAGCACTGCTACAATTAGCAGAGTTAATAGATGTTTGAATTATGGAAGTGATGGGTATAACACGGTGTTAAATAGGCTTAATGTAGCTCATAAAAAGGAAAAATAGCAGAAAATACATAACAAACATAGAGGATAAAAGATGCGCCCAAAGAATTAATAAGATGGGAGCATCTTTTATTATGTAAAAAGAGAATGTGGTGATAAATGTATTTGTAAATTATAATACTTAGGAAACAGAAGGTAATAAAAGTGTGATATAATATCTTGGTATATGGTTGAAATTAAGATTAATTTTCACGAGTAAAATCATATTTTATGAATATAAAATATGAAAAGGGAAATTAATTTAATATATAGTATTATTATTAGGAGGAAACATATGGATTTAAAAAATTTGTTAAATAAGGAACAATATGAAGCAGCTATAACTGTTGATGGACCTTTGCTAGTTTTGGCTGGAGCAGGTTCTGGTAAAACAAGAGTTTTAACATACAGGATTGCTCATATGATAGAAGATTTAAACATCTATCCATCTCAAATATTAGCAATAACCTTTACAAATAAGGCAGCACATGAAATGAAAGAAAGAGTGAAGGCACTTGTAGGAAATGAAGCGGATAATATGTGGATTTCAACCTTTCATTCAAGTTGTGTTAGGATACTTAGAAGAGAAATAGACAAAATTGGATATAACAAAAATTTTACTATATATGATAGCGCTGATCAAAAAACGCTTATAAGTCAATGCGTAAAAAAAGTAGGTATAAATGATAAAGATATAACAGACAAAGAGATAATATCTAAAATAGGAGATCAAAAAGATAGAATGGTTTCCCCACAAGAATTTAAAATAAAAAACGAAAAAAATTATAGATTGAATAAAATCGCTGATGTGTACATATTATATCAAAAAAGGCTTAAAGAAAATAATGCATTAGATTTTGATGATTTAATATATAAAACTGTTGAATTATTTATGAAAAATAAGGAAGTTTTAGAATTTTATCAGAGAAAATTTAAGTATATAATGATTGACGAATACCAAGATACTAATAAAACTCAGTATGAATTTGTAAGACTTTTAGCAATGGACCACAAAAATCTTTGTGTTGTTGGTGACGATGATCAGTGTATATATGGTTGGAGAGGAGCAGATATAAGAAATATATTGGACTTTGAAAAAGACTATAAAAATGCTAAGGTTATAAAACTTGAAGAAAACTATAGGTCTAAAAAAAATATACTAGAAGCAGCAAATGGAGTCATACAAAACAATCAGCATGAGCATTTCAAAACTCTTAGGACAAGAAGTGAAGATGGATCTAAGATAAAAGTGTACAGAAGTTATTCAGACATTGAAGAAGCACAATTTGTAGCAAATGAAATAAAAGATGCAGTGGAATCAGAAAAAAGAAGCTATAAAGACTTTGCCATTTTATATAGGACAAATGCTCAGTCTAGACTTTTTGAAGATATTTTTATGAAAAGGCATATACCGTATAGGATAATTGGTGGATTAAAGTTTTATGATAGAAAAGAAATTAAAGACATAATGTCTTATTTAAAACTTATATGTAATCCTCTTGATAACATAAGTTTAAAGAGAATTATAAATGTACCAAAAAGAAGTATTGGTGACACTTCATTTGAAAAAATACAGAACTTCGCTGATGGAATAGAGGAATGCATGTATAGCTCATTATTAGATGCGGAGAACATACCAGGACTTACCCCAAGATGTCTGTCTTCAATTAATAAGTTTACAAGTATAATAAACAGTTTTATGATACGGAAAGATGAAATAAAAATTTCAACTTTAATTGAAGAGCTTTTAGATCAAACTGGATATTTAGCCGAGCTAAAAAAATCAGATGATTTGCAAGATGAAACTAGAATAGAAAACATTCAAGAACTTGTGTCAGCAGCAGTGGATTTTGAAAATACTCAAGAAGATAAATCCTTGGCAGCTTTCCTTGAAAAGACAGCTCTTGTTGCAGATGTAGACAACTATGACGAGGCAGCATGTACTGTTGTTATGATGACAGTACACAGTGCAAAGGGGCTTGAGTTTCCAGTAGTATTTATGGTTGGAATGGAAAATGGAATGTTCCCGGGAGCCGCATCACTTGGTAATTTTACTGAAATGGAAGAGTCAAGAAGGCTTGCATATGTTGGAATTACAAGAGCTAAAGAAGAACTTTTTATGACATCAGCCCAGACTAGAAGAGTTTTTGGTAGGTCAGTTTCTTATGGAGAGTCTGATTTTGTGCTTGAAATACCAAAAAATTTAAGAGAACAGGTAACGCTAGGTGATAGAAATAGTGGACAGGTAAATAAAAGTTCAAATAATAAAAGATATGAAAGTGGAAGAAGCTATAATAATTTCCCACAGATGAATAGAGATGTTCCACCTAAAAATTCTAACTTGGATTTAAAAGTTAAGAGTTATGAATCTGTTTTGGACTATAGCGTAGTGCCTAAAAAACAAATAAAACCGTTAAGTGAAGCAGAAGCTACTATTGGAAGAAAGGTTAAACACACTAAATTTGGTGTGGGAACTATCATAACTGTTAATGAAAAAGAAGGTTCGGTAAATCTAACTATTGCTTTTGAGAATATGGGGATTAAAAATTTAAAATTGGATTTAGCACCTTTGGAAATTATATGAATGGAGTAATTATTTAATGGATAATAAATTAAGTATAATGGAAGCTCTAATAAAAGAACTCAATAAATATGCATACCAGTATTATGCTAAAGATAATCCTACCATCTCTGACATGCAATATGATAAAAAATATGATGAGCTGCGTAAGCTAGAAGAGGAAATAGGAGTAGTACTACCATATTCACCAACTGTTAGGGTTGGAGATGTTGTGCTTCCAGAGTTTAAAAAATATACTCATAGGGGAAAACTTTGGAGCCTTGATAAGGCACAGTCACTTGCTGAAATTGAAGAGTGGCATAACAGAAATTTAAAATTTATAAAAGAATATAACGGTAATCATGCGGAAAAACTTCCAGATATAAAATATATTGCAACAAAAAAATTTGATGGACTTACTATTAATTGCACCTATGATGAAAATGGTGTGATGATAACTGCTGCAAGCAGAGGTACAGGAACAATAGGTGAAGATGTTACCATGCAGGCTAGAACAATTAAATCTCTTCCACTAAAAATCGATTATTCTTCTTTCATTGAGGTTCACGGAGAAGCGGTAATGACTAAGGAAGCTTTTGAGAAATATAATAGTAGTGCGGATTCTCCTCTTAAAAATTTGAGAAATGGAGCTGCAGGTGCACTTAGAAATTTAAATGTTAAAGAAACCGCAAAAAGAAATTTGTCCGCTTTTTTTTACGATGTAGGATATAATGAAGGAACTCCATTTAAGACTTATAAAGAAATGATGGATTTTTTAATAGATAGAAACTTTCCTGTAGACAGATATATAAAAGAATGTAGCAGCATTGAGGAAATTGAAAAAGAAATAGAATATATAAAAGAATTAAGACCTAAACTTAACTACGATATTGATGGGATAGTAATAGCTATAGATGATATTAGGACCAGAGAGCTTATTGGTTACACTATAAAGTTTCCAAAGTGGGCAATAGCTTTTAAATTTGAAGCAGAAGAGGTAGCTACAAGACTAATAGATGTGGAATGGAATGTGGGCAGAACTGGTAAAATAACACCTACCGCACTTTTAGAACCTGTTGAACTTGCTGGAGTTACAGTTAAAAGGGCTACTTTAAACAATATGGATGATATACGAAGAAAGGGTGTTAAAATAGGAAGTTTGGTATTTGTGCGCCGTTCAAATGATGTTATTCCAGAGATAATGGGAGTAGCTGAATCAAGTGCTGATGAAAGGGACATTAATATTCCTAACGTGTGTCCGTATTGTGGCAGTGAACTTGTACAAGATGGAGTTCATTATTTTTGTGAAAATACTTTGTCATGTAGACCTCAAATGGTTAAGAGTATAGTCCATTTTGGAAGTCGAGAGGCAATGAATATAGAGGGGTTTAGCGAAAAAACTGCAGAACTTCTATTTGAAAAATTAGATATAAAAGCCATAACAGACTTATATAAAATAAAAAAAGAAGAACTAATAAATTTGGACAGGTTTGGTGACAAAAAAGCAAACAATCTTATTGAATCTATTGAGAATAGTAAAGATGTAGAGCTTGCTGCATTTGTATATGCACTAGGAATTCCCAACGTTGGCAAAAAGACAGCTAAAGATATGGTTAAAAAATTAAAAAATTTAGAAAATATCATAAATGCTGACTTTGATGAGTTAATTTCCATTCAAGATATCGGAGAAATAGTGGCAAATAGTGTTCTAGATTTTTTTAAAGAGGACAAAATATTAAATAGTATAAGGGAATTAATTCAGGTTGGAGTAAAACCTCACTATGAAGAAGAACAGGTTATTGAAAACGAATTTATGGATAAAACTGTTGTGGTTACAGGTAGTCTTGAAAACTTAAGCAGAAGCGAGATAAAAGAAAAAATCGAGGCACTAGGTGCTAAAGTTTCTAGTAGTGTAAGTAAAAAGACAGATTATGTTCTGGTTGGAAAAGACCCGGGATCTAAATATAACAAAGCTGTAGAACTTGGAGTGAAAGTTATTTCAGAAGAGGAATTTTACAAAATATTAACAAATTAGAAACTATTAATGATATAAAAATGTTTACAAATAGTAGGAAATGTACTAATATTATTTTTAGAGCGAAATAGGAGGAGGAAAATGAGAAAAGTAGTAAGTGCTTTGGGTTGGATATTTGTAGTACTCACAATGTTTTCTATAATCATCACAGTATTTTCCACTTATATGTATGGACGTCAAGTAAATTATTTTACTTCGTATAACGCATTACAAGTCTGCTTAGGGGTAACTATGGTTACTTGGGCAATAAAAATGTGCATTGATAAAAAGGAACGAGCTGAAAATGCATTGTATTGTGTACTGTGCACTTTAATTGCATGTGGTGCAATGGTTTTTCTTTACATTGGAGTTTATTAACCTAACAAGTTAATTACATATATATAGTAAACATTGAAATATTTATTGTTGAATGTGTATCAGAGTAAAATAGGTTACCAAAAGGTAGCCTATTTTTGCTATGATGTTATGGCTATTAAAATACTAGAATTTATTGTATAATCAAAAGAGTTGATTAAAGAAAAGAGGGATAATATGTCAGTTACAAAAAATGATGTGGAGTACGTTGCTGAACTAGCAAGACTTAGCTTTACTGAAAAGGAAAAGCATGAGCTAATTGGAGATCTAAATAGTGTATTAGGTTATATTGAAAAACTAAATGAATTGGATACAAAAGATACAGATATAATAGTAAATCCTTATTATATTGAAAATAAATTCAGAGAAGATGAAGTAGAGCCTTCAATGGAACTTAAGTATGTTCTGGAAAATGCACCACAAATATTAGAAGAATATATAGTAGTACCAAAAATAATAGAATAAATATTGTGCAACAAACAGGAGGTAAAAAATGGAATTACATAAGCTTAAAGCTCATGAACTAAAAAAACTTATAAATAGTAAAGAGGTTAAGGTTGAAGAAGTAACTAATGCTTTTTTTAATAGAATAGATACTACAGATGACAAAATTGGTGCTTACTTATATAAGGCTAAGGAAGAAGCTATTTTAAATGCCAAAAGGCTGGATAATAAACTTGGTGCTGAAGGGAAATTAGAAGGACTTGGCGGTGTACCAGTAGCAATAAAAGATAATATAAGTGTAAAGGGAATGCAAAACACTTGTGGATCTAAAATACTTGAAGGGTACATATCACCTTATGATGCCACAGTTACTGAGAGGATAAAGAGTAGCAATGGAATAATTCTTGGAAAACTTAATATGGATGAATTTGCAATGGGCTCATCAAATGAAAACAGTGCCTATAAAAAGGTAATTAATCCTTGGAAAAAAGAATATGTTCCAGGAGGATCTTCAGGTGCGTCCGCAGCAGCAGTTGCAGCTTTTGAGTCACCACTTACACTTGGAACTGAAACAGGAGGTTCTGTAAGACAGCCTTCATCATTTTGCGGTGTTGTTGGATTAAAGCCAACTTATGGTAGAATATCAAGGTATGGAGTAACAGCTTTTGGTTCAACTCTTGACCAGGTTGGTACAATAGGCAGAGATGTTGAAGATTGTGCTCTTCTAACTGGAGCTATTGCAGGGATTGATAAAATGGATTTCACCACTGTAAATACGCCAGTACAGGATTATTCAAAGAGTTTAATTAAAGATATAAAAGGTAAAAAAATAGGTATCCCAGAAGAATATTTTGGAGAAGGCCTAGATGACAAAGTTAGAAAATGTATTGATGAGGCAATAAGAGTTTTAGAGGACAATGGAGCTATAGTTAAAAAGATATCATTGCCACTAACAGAATATTCCTTAGCTGCTTATTACATAATATCTTCTGCAGAGGCTTCATCAAATCTTGCAAGATTTGATGGTATAAGATTTGGACACAGATCTAAAGATGCATTGGATGCTATAGATATATATACAAAGTCAAGAAGTGAAGGTTTTGGTAAAGAAGTTAAGAGAAGGATAATGCTTGGTACTTATGCTCTTTCCTCAGGTTATTATGATGCTTATTATAAGAAGGCTTTAAAAGTAAGAAACCTAATAAAACAAGATTTCGCAAAAAACTTTGAAGAATTTGATATATTAGTATCACCAACATCTCCTTCCACTGCATTTAAGTTTGGAGAAAAGACAGAGGATGTTTTATCAATGTATTTATCAGATGTATACACAGTACCTGTTAATATTGCAGGACTTCCAGCGATTTCAGTCCCTTGTGGTTTCGTAAATGGTCTTCCGGTTGGTCTTCAGTTTATTGGAAATTATTTTAGAGAAGATGTATTATTTAATATGGCATATAGTTATGAAGCATCAACAGATTGGCATAAAAAAAGCGCAGTAATCGAGTAAGGATGGTGAAAAAAATGGAATATGAAGTTGTAATAGGACTTGAAGTTCATACTGAACTTTTAACAAAAACTAAAATGAATTGTGGATGCATTACTGAATTTGGAGGACAGCCTAATACTCATGTTTGTCCAGTATGTATGGGTCTTCCAGGATCACTTCCACATTTAAATAAAAAGGTAGTTGAATATGGAATAAGGGCAGGGCTTGCGTTAAATTGTTCCATAACAAAGCTTGGAAGAATGGACAGAAAAAACTTTTTTTATCCGGATACTCCTAAAAATTATCAAATAACTCAGGATGAATTACCGTTATGTAGAGATGGACATATAGAAATAGAATTAGAAGATGGAAGTACAAAAAAGATTGGAATAGAAAGAATTCATATAGAAGAAGATGCTGGAAAACTACTGCACACAGGAGCAGGTACATTAGTGGATTTTAATAGAGCTGGAGTGCCATTAGCGGAAATAGTTTCAAGGCCGGATATGAGAAGTCCTAAAGAAGCAGTGAAATATTTAGAAATGGTAAAGAGCATACTTTCATGTACTGGAGTTTCAGACTGTAAAATGGAAGAAGGATCTTTAAGATGTGATGCTAATGTTTCAGTTATGGAAAAGGGATCAAACACGTTTGGCATAAGAACAGAAATCAAAAACATGAACTCCTTTAAGGCACTTGAAAAAGCAATAAACTATGAAACAGATAGACAGATAAAGGCATTAGAGGCTGGCGAAAAACTTAGTCAAGATACAAGAAGATGGGATGATACTAAGGGAATAACTACTGTAATGAGAAGCAAAGAGTTTGCAAATGACTATAGATATTTTCCAGAAGGAGATCTTGTTACCTTAAATATTGACAACCAATGGATTGAGGAAATAAGAAAAACAATACCAGAACTTCCTCGTGAGAAAGAACTAAGATTTGTTGAACAATTTCAAATTCCAAGATATGATGCTTATGTACTTACAATTACCATGTCTATGGCTGATTTTTTTGAAAAGACAGCTAAAGCAAGTGATGATGCCAAATCAGCATCTAACTGGTTAATGGGTGATATATCCAAAATAATGAAAGAAAACGCTACTTGGGTTGAAGATTTAAAATTCACTCCAGAGCAACTTGGTGAACTTATAAAACTTATAAATGCTAAAACTATTTCAAATGCTATAGGGAAAAAGGTTATAGTTGAAATGTTTAATACAGGTAAATCACCTGAAATAATTGTAAAAGAAAAAGGACTTATTCAAAATAGTGATGAAGGTGAAATACTAGACATAGTTAGAAAAGTTCTAGATGCTAATCCTAAATCTGTTGAAGATTTTAAAAATGGTAAAAATAGAGTTTTAGGATTTATCGTAGGTGTTATAATGAAAGAGACAAGAGGAAAAGCAAATCCTCAGATTGTAAATAAACTTGTAAATGAAGAAATAAAAAAATATTAACAACTGTTTCAGTTATAAGTGGTAAGTTTTATTCATGATGAAAAAAAATGGATGTAAGGGCTTTAATAAATAAAGCTCTTACATCCATTTTTTTATTGATTGTTATGTATTGGCAGAATAAACTGTAACGTGCACTTGTCACTTGTTTTTTTAGGCTATACTTCTTTTTTATCCGGTGAAAGGGTTTCGGAATCATATGCATTTATAGTAGATTCCTTGGAGGAATCTTTTTCTAAAGGAATTTCACCTGAATTATCTAGTGTCTCATTATCTATGGCATCTGACTTACTGCCTGCAGGGGTAAGATTATTACAATTATTTTTAATTGTAAGGTTATGATTTATTTTTTCTATAAGGTAGTTTTTATATTTTAACTGACCATAAACTTTGTTTAAAATAATAAAACTCCATATCCCAATAAGTATAAATGTAAGCATGAACAAAATACCGATTATTTCTAATGCAATAAACATGGATTTACCCTCCAGTAAAAATTATCTTATTATACTATGTAACTTGTAAATACATTAATATTATAGCATAAAAGTTTTTATTTGTGTTTTATAGTTTGGTTTGGAAAAGGTTTATTTTGGCAATAATATAAAAAACAATTAATTTTTAGTAGGAAAAGGTTGTAGAGTATGGATAGATTAAAAAAGATTTTATGTTTAGTTTTAATTATAATTATAAGCTTAGATTTGCAAGGCTGCGTAGAAGAAAAAAAAGATTTGGATGCAATGTCAAAAAATAATAACCAATTAGTATATGACATAGAAAAACTTCCTAATGATTTAGTAAAACTAGATGAATATAATTCAAGAGCAAAAGAATTTGGAGCAGCTCTGTTTGAAGGTTTAGTTTATGAAAAACAAGATAACAAGGGCAATAGTAGCATTGAGTATGGACTAGCAAAGAGTTGTGATATTTCTAAAGATGGACTTGTTTATACTTTTACCCTCAGAGATGACATAAAGTGGAGCGATGGAAAAAGTATTACTGCCACTGATTTCTGTGACTTTTTTAGGGATATACTAAAATTAGATTATAACAGTGTATATAGAAATGAGTTAAAAGTGATTTTTGGTGTTACAGATTATGTTTCAAATAAAAATGATTTTTCATCCGTTGCAATAACAGCATTGGGATCAAATATACTTCGAATTAGGTTGAATTCTGAGGAGCCATATTTGCTAAACTTATTGAGTCAACCAATATACGGCCTTAGAAAAATTGATTCTAACCTGTCTAATTGGAAAAAAAATTACGAAAAAATACAATATACAGGGCCATTTAAAATTGAAAATATTTCGGATGATAATAAAATATATTTGTCTAAGAACAAAAATTATATATTTAAAAATACTGTTATTAGTGACAATATAGTATTAGCCCAAGGTAAAAATGGAGGAGTATACTCCCTAGCTGATTTTGAAACTAATAATATAGATATTTTTTTAAATCCACCGGCTACTGAAGTTCAAAGACTTCAAAAAGAAAATGAAGAAAAGAGTTTTAGTACTTTTACAGTTAAATCATTATTTTTCAATTTAAATAATGAAACTGCTACAAGTGATGTAAATTTTAGAAAAGCAATTAATTATGCTCTAGATAAAAATATATTTAAAAGTTCAGGTATAGATGATTTTGGGGAAGTTAATAATTCTTTTTTCCCAAGTTCAATGAGTGCAGAACTAAAAGCCATTACACTTCCAAATAATATACCTATGGAAGCCTTGAAATACCTTAATAATAGTATTTATAATGGAGAAACCATAAAAATTGTATATCTAGATCAAGGTGATAATAAAAAGGAATGTGAGCAGATAATAAAAAGCATAAATGCTAGCATTCCAAAAGAAAAAAATATTGAATTTTCCCTCACCGGTTATAATAGTCAGGATATAAGCCAGGTTATAAAAAACAAGGATTATGATATTTATTTTGGGGAATATAATATAAATTATAATGATCCAATGGCATTTCTTGAGATGTGGCAGCAGAAATATCCAGTTAATATATATGGCTTTAATGATAATAATTATGATAATTTGCTTTTTAGTGCAAACATTACTTCAGATAAAATCAAAAGGAAAGAGCTTTATTCAAAATGTTTAAAAGAACTTGTGAATACTATGCCCATAATACCTGTTTATACTAAAAACATAGGCGTTTGTTCAAAATCAACTGTTCAGGGTCTTGAAGTTGATAAATATGGAAATATTCAAATTGATAAATTATTTAAAAGTGGGTCTGAAAAGATAAATAAATAAAAAGAAAAAAAGCATGTTTTGATCACTGTAAAAAGAGCTTTTAGGTTCTGAAAATGAATTTTTCTTTTTATTATAGGTTATTTCTTTTAAAAATAAGGGTAAAACTAAAGTGGATTCAGGGGTGCCCATGGAATCAAGCTTGAAGTTTTTTTCATCTAACAAATCCTTGGAATCCAAAGAAAAATTCAAATACCGCTCAGGACTATCTAAATTTGGAACATCAGGCCAGCTGCCTATAATTTGAGATGCCTCAACTATATGCCTAAAAAGTGAGGAAACTAACCTGTTTGTTTCAGTCTCATTATTGCCCTCAAAACAAAGAAGCGTAGCAATGAGATATAAAATTAAATCAGAAGATGAAATGTCTATTTCTTTTTTTGAACTTTCCTTCTTAAAAATTCCAATATCACTATCATATAATTCATTAATCTCTTTAAAGGTGTTAAGTGCATTATCTTTGTATTTTATTAGATTACTATGTTTATAAATAAGCATTGAATTAATTAAAAACATAGACTTAGTAGTTATTATTTCCTTGCCTATATCCTCCTCTAAGTTATATTCAATGCAGTCATACAAATCAAGCAAAAGGGAAAATACTTTTGGGTCCATAGTAAAATCGTAGAATAAATTGAGGCCTAAACATATTTTCATGATCTCATCAATTGACAAATCATATATATTTTCTCTACAGCCATAAATCATGTTAAATATATCAAAAGAAAAATTTTTGTATTGTTCTCCATCTTTATCCCGGCGAAGAAGGGAACAACTCCCAAAAGCAGCCATAATAAGAGCCTGATCTGAAAATAGATATCCCTTGGATTTATTTTCAAATTTAAATTCATTTGAGTCTGAAATGTTTTTTTTATCTACAAATATTCCTTCGGCATTTCTAAGATATGTTAAATAAAACTCCAATTGATTTTCAGCAACAGTAATATATGTTTTATAAAGACTGTGTTTTGGTTTATGATTACCTTCGACAGTCTTATAGTATTTTGCAAGTTCTAAAATGGACAAAGTCATGAGAGCATTGCTGGAAATCTGTATATCCTGCCTAAATCTATCCTCTAAAAAGTGCAATTTATTTCCTTCATTTATAAGCTTTGTGTCTCCCTTTTTATATATACATAATAGTGGAGAAAAAGCTTTAAATGTGTTAATATCATAGTTAGATTTAATACTTAATTCTGGTCGTTTAGAGTCACTTACTATACCAAAATTTGAGTAGAATGTGAGTAATTTTTCGTTTTCTTTTGCAAGGTGGAATAATTGGTTACCTATGTTTTCTTTACTTAGATAATTTAATTTTAGAAAAGGACCGATGTATTTCAAAATAACACCACCAAAATATTACTATATAACAGTATATGAAATTATATTTTTAATTGTGTATAAAACAGTTATGGAAAGGTAGATTTTTATGAAGGTTGGTAAATTGGATTCCTATGAATTAAAAGAAATAATTGATAACAATAGAGGTATTAAAAGAGATGATGTTAGAATAAGAGGTAGTATTGGCGAGGACTGCAGTGTAATAAAATTTGGAGAAATGGAGTGTGTAGTTTCCACGGATCCAATAACTGGTTCTGAAAATGGAAGTGGAAAACTAGCAGTACACATAAACTGCAATGACATCGCCTCCTGCGGTGCTGAACCCATCGGGATACTAGTTACTATACTTGCACCTGTAACAAGCACTATAGAGGAAATTAAAAAGGTTATGGAGGAAATAAGTGAGGAGTGCAGGAATTTAAATATTGAAGTGCTAGGTGGTCACACTGAAGTAACTAGTGCAGTGAATAAAATGGTTATTTCATGTACTGCCATAGGAAAAACTCCTAAAAATGCGGCTGTAAAGACTGGTGGAGCAAAAATTAACGACGATATAATAGTAACAAAACAACTTGCAATGGAAGGAAGTTTTATTGCTGTAAGTGATAAGCTAGATATCCTAAAAGAAGTTTTAAGCGATGAAGAAATAAAAGAAGCAAAAGGCTATATAGAAAATATTAGTGTAGTAAAAGAAGGAAAGATATGTGGAAATTACGGAGTGAATTCCATGCATGACATAACAGAGGGTGGAGTACTTGGTGCACTTTGGGAAGTTGTAAATGCAAGCCAAAGCGGATTTAAAGTATATAATGATTTAATGCCAATAAGTACGGTGACAAAAAAAATATGTGTCCAATTTAAAATTGATCCACTAAGATTTATATCCTCAGGAAGCATGCTTATAACATGTAGCACTGGGAAAAAATTAGTAAGTGAACTTAATAAAAATCATATAGAGGCCACGATAATAGGAAAAATCACATCTGATAAAGCTATTATTGTAATTGATGACGTAGATAAAGAAGTAACACCTCCTAAGAGTGATGAATTATTTAAAATAATATAGAGAAGACTAATGGAACAGGAGAAGAAAATGAAAAAATTAATAGTTGCTAGTAATAATCAAGGAAAAATAAAAGAGATAAAAGAAATTTTAAAGAGTTTTGATTTAGAAATATTATCACTTAAAGAGGCCGAAATCAAGGTGGACATAGTTGAAGACGGGGAAACTTTTATGGATAATGCTTATAAAAAAGCATATGAGATATATAAATTAACAGGTGAAATGGTGCTTTCGGATGATTCTGGGCTTATGGTAGATGCATTAAACGGAGCACCAGGAGTATTTTCAGCTAGATTTGCAGGAGAACATGGAAATGATAAAAAAAACAATGAAAAACTGCTAAAGCTACTTAAGGGAAAAAAACATGAGGATCGAAAGGCAAAATTTGTAGCAGCAATGGTGCTAATAGTCAATGGAAATAACACCATAAAGGTCCAAGGAGAAGCTAAAGGTTATATTATTGAAGATGAGCGTGGTAATAATGGTTTTGGTTATGACCCACTATTTTTTATACCTGAATTAAATAAGACATTTGCTGAACTAGATGGTAGAGAAAAAAACTTAATTAGCCATAGAGGGAAAGCATTGGAGCTTTTAAAAGATAAATTAAAAAAATTATAGAAAAAAGATACCGAAAATAAATATTTGGTATTACACATAAATGGAGGTATTTTTGTGCTAGTTGGAGTAATAAGTGATACACATAGGCAAAATAAGTATATTAAAAGGGCATTAGATAAGCTAAGTGGATGTGACTTTATTATACATTTAGGGGACAATACTAGTGATGTACAAGAAATTGAAAAATATTATAATGGAAAAATTATAAGTGTAAAAGGAAATTGTGATTACGCTGAAGACATTCTATCAGAGAGAATAGAAGTACTAGGTGATAAAAAAATTTTTATAACTCATGGACATAATTATAACGTAAAAACAACTCTAGAAAATCTAAAATATAAAGCCATGGAAGTAGGCGCAGATATAGCATTATTTGGACATACACATATTGCTATCACACTGTTTGAGGAGGGAATCTGGTTCATAAATCCAGGGAGCGCAGGTATGGCTAGAAATGGCAAAAATAGCATTGGTTTGATTGAAATTATCGGTGAAAAAATAGTGCCAAGCATAAAATTAATATAGAGTTTAAATAAAAAATAAAGAAAAGTATTGACGAACAACCCATATTAGTGTAAAATAATTTTTGTTGCCAAGATAGTGGGCAGCGAGGAAAATAAAGTATCGGGGTGTAGCGCAGATGGGAGCGCGCGTGGTTTGGGACCATGAGGTCGCAGGTTCAATCCCTGTCACCCCGACCATTTGCAAGCGGGTGTAACTCAGTGGTAGAGTGTTAGCCTTCCAAGCTAGTTATGAGAGTTCGATTCTCTCCACCCGCTCCAATACAAAATGTGTCTTTAGCTCAGTTGGATAGAGCAACGCCCTTCTAAGGCGTGGGCCGGGGGTTCGAATCCCTTAAGACACACCATATGGTGGATGTAGTTCAGTTGGTAGAGCGCCAGTTTGTGGTTCTGGATGCCGAGGGTTCGAGTCCCTTTATCCACCCCATTATTGTTTTGGGATGTCGTCAAGCGGTAAGACACAGCACTTTGACTGCTGCACGCGTAGGTTCGAATCCTGCCATCCCAGCCAATTAATTTAATAAGGTTTACTAGCTCAGTTGGTAGAGCACATGACTTTTAATCATGTTGTCCGGGGTTCGATTCCCCGGTAAGCCACCAAAATGATGCAGGTGTGGCGGAATGGCAGACGCACTAGACTTAGGATCTAGCGCCTTAGGCATGGGGGTTCAAGTCCCTTCACCTGCACCAATTATTAATATGTGTTATACTGGTATTGTTTGATGAAACAATATGGGTTTATATAGATTAACAATTAAGATAATGAATTGTTTGGATGATACAAAATGCGGGAGTGGCTCAGTGGTAGAGCGTCACCTTGCCAAGGTGAACGTCGCGAGTTCGAATCTCGTCTTCCGCTCCAAAAAAAATGTGTCTTTAGCTCAGCTGGATAGAGCAATGCCCTTCTAAGGCATGGGCCGGGGGTTCGAATCCCTTAAGACACACCAGTATTTAAGAAACATATAATAGTACATATTAAAGCATTAACCAATTAGTAATATATGTTTTGACAAATCATTAAAAATATGTTAAAATAACAATATGCGTTTTTAGCTCAGTTGGTAGAGCACTTGACTCTTAATCAGGTTGTCCAGGGTTCGAGCCCCTGAAAGCGCACCATTTTCACACTTATATCGGGGTGTAGCGCAGATGGGAGCGCGCGTGGTTTGGGACCATGAGGTCGCAGGTTCAATCCCTGTCACCCCGACCAAAGAACAAAATAAGCGGGTGTAACTCAGTGGTAGAGTGTTAGCCTTCCAAGCTAGTTATGAGAGTTCGATTCTCTCCACCCGCTCCAAAAAAATGTGTCTTTAGCTCAGCTGGATAGAGCAATGCCCTTCTAAGGCATGGGCCGGGGGTTCGAATCCCTTAAGACACACCAATATTTAATAAATACAAAGTTTACATATCAAGATATTTAACAAGTATCTTATGGGTTGATAATTGAACAATATTCTAAACAAAACAATATGCGTTTTTAGCTCAGTTGGTAGAGCACTTGACTCTTAATCAGGTTGTCCAGGGTTCGAGCCCCTGAAAGCGCACCATGTGGTGGATGTAGTTCAGTTGGTAGAGCGCCAGTTTGTGGTTCTGGATGCCGAGGGTTCGAGTCCCTTTATCCACCCCATTATATTTTGGGATGTCGTCAAGCGGTAAGACACAGCACTTTGACTGCTGCACGCGTAGGTTCGAATCCTGCCATCCCAGCCAATTAATTTAATAAGGTTTACTAGCTCAGTTGGTAGAGCACATGACTTTTAATCATGTTGTCCGGGGTTCGATTCCCCGGTAAGCCACCAAATGTGCAGGTGTGGCGGAATGGCAGACGCACTAGACTTAGGATCTAGCGCCTTAGGCATGGGGGTTCAAGTCCCTTCACCTGCACCATTTAATTAAAGTAAGTCTAATATAGTTTAAGTGGCATTTTTAATGTTGCGGGAGTGGCTCAGTGGTAGAGCGTCACCTTGCCAAGGTGAACGTCGCGAGTTCGAATCTCGTCTTCCGCTCCAAAATTTGCGGGTGTAACTCAGTGGTAGAGTGTTAGCCTTCCAAGCTAGTTATGAGAGTTCGATTCTCTCCACCCGCTCCATATTTTAAACAGTAAACTTGCCTGGAATTGAACTTAATGTTTAATCTAGGCTTTTTATTATATATGCACCCATAGCTCAGCTGGATAGAGTTGCAGACTTCGAATCTGATGGTCGAGGGTTCGACTCCCCCTGGGTGCACCATAAAGCATTGATACAAGCCAGTTTACAGAAATGTGAATTGGCTTGTATCAATGCTTTTTAATAAAGGAATAAGCTTAAAATATATTTTAGAACAATCAAAACACCTATATATTCAAAGAAATTTTCGAATACATAGGTGTTTTGGTGATATATGTCTTAACGTATAAAATCGGCGTTTGGCGGTTACTACCCCCGATTAAGTTAACTGTGAAATGGATGTTGGTAACGCAATCATATTCGTAGCCTTTATAATCTCCTCAGGTGCTCCCTTTGGTGGCCAAATTCCTTTTTGATATAATTCTTGTCTCACGTTAAGTCGGAATTCAAAACTTTCATACGCTATGATATGCACTATACGAGCCGGTCCGTCCAAGGCATACATTGCAATTACTACAGGTGATATTTTTTGCCGTGCTGGCAAAGCTTTTTCCCATGCATCTATGCTTTTTTTAATACCACCTACAGCAAGTTGATACTCTCTGAATTCGTATATTGGCCCCAATTGACCACTTTTTATCGGAGGCATAAAAGGAAATGGCATAAAGGACTCCACCTTAAATTCTTTTAACACATCGCCTATACCGAAAGGATTATTATTTAATAAGAATTTTTCCCTTTCTTCCAATAGATCTTCTGAATTATCAAACTCCCGTAATATAAGCAAACAATCAGGCCCAATAGGACCAACTTCAACTTTCCAGCATCCCAGTAGTCTCCCATTACTTTGTGATGTATTTTTATAGTTTAAAATACCTTCCACAGCTTTTTTTGTTCCCCAAAGATTTAGATGCATAGTCGTCAGTTCATAAATCATTTTTTTTACCTCCCGATAATTTTTTTTTTGATAAATTGTAATCCATTAGTTTACTATTCAATCCAAGTAACATCTAATGGTCTGCGATCAACCATTCTCTTATAACTATATTTGGGATAACCAATCATAACTGCTCCGGTTATAATCTTATCATCTGAAATGTTGAACAACTTTAATAATGGAGAATCATTTACAAATGCGCACATTTCAAAGACTCCGGCCCAACAAGTGCCTAGCCCAAAAGTAGTTGCAAACAACGTTAGGTAGTCAAGTGATAACATTGTATTTTCTCGGCCATTTTTAAGACCCTTTGGAGTTGTTGCTAAAATAAGATATGGACAATCACGTAGGATTGTATCAGTGCCAGTCTCTCTGTAAGCATGAACATGGTATGGAAAACTATAGTGTGAAGAAGAATTTTTAATTTCTGATTCCATCCACTCTATAGTTATCTCAGTAGCTTTTTTAATTATCTCCTTATTTTCTACAATAATGTATGATACATCTTGCCTATTACTAGCAGTGGGGGCGAAACGCGCAATATCCACTAATTTTTCTAATTGGTCACGAGGTACAGCTTTATTTTTATAACAGCGAATTGATCGACGTGACCTAAGAAATTGTTCAGCCGTTTCTGAATTTATAAAAAGAGAATCGTTAATTACGGATTGATTAGCTAGTGGTGTCTTAATATTGTCAATGGCTCTACGAGGACATATAGCAACACATTGTCCACACTCCATACATGATTGTGGGCTGATTGCTATGGGACCATCTTCTCCCATACATAAAACATTTAACGGACACACATTCACGCATAATCCACATTTAATACATTTAGATTGGTTCACTTTAATCAAGTCCATTGGTTTACACTCCCATATTATCTATTTTTTAATTTCCAAAGTATACCTTTTAAGGTATAAGAATATACCTTAGTATTGTTTTTTACAAGTACATACTAATTAGTTTCTTAGGTTGCCTTGTTACATTTATTTATCTTTATAATGACATAACTCATTCTTTTCTCTGGACATTTGATCTTTGCCCCATTCTGAAATCAGCGTCATTATAGGAATAAGATTTTTTGAATGCTCAGTTAGAAAATATTCAACATGTGGTGGTATTACGGAATGTTGAATACGCATGACAAGGCCATATTCTTCTAAATCCTGCAATGAACGTGTTAGCATAATGTTAGTAATTCCATTTAAATTTCTTTTTATTTGGTTATAACGCAGACCTCCATCCGATAATTGCCATATAATTGGAAGCCTCCATTTTCCGCCTATAATGTTTAGTGCATGTAAAATCGGGAAATCATCACCATAAATATTTTTCCTATTCATTTTTTATTTCTCCTTGGTTAATCATTAGTCGTAGAATGATTTGCTAAAGTACATCTCCACAACACCTATTATACGCCTAGGCAACAATTAAGCTAGTACGCACATTTTTGTGCCTTTACTAAATATTAATTACAACCTATCAAGTGGGTTTATGCTGCCCATTTTATCACCACATATTACACAATAATGGCACAATTTAACTATTATTAATTAGGGATTATATCATTATGGAATAACAAACTGTTGTCTTCTATCTACCTTAAGGTTTGTTTATATGTAAATAATGATTTATCTTCCTTTTGTTAGCTTAAAGAAAAATATAGCAATATCTGTTCATTTTTAAATATTACGTATGGTATATTTACATAGAAGTTTTATATAAAAGCTTTATTTGAATATTTAATTATAAATTATAGAATAATAGGAGGTATATAGATATGAAGAGACGAGTAGTTATTACTGGAATGGGTTCTGTAACTTCATTTGGTAATGGGGCGGATAAGCTTTGGCAATCAGTCAAGAATGCAAAATCTGGAATTAGTCAGATTGAGAGAATAGATGTATCCGATTTGCCAACACAAGTTGCTGCAGAGATAAAAGACTTTGATCCCAACTTATTTATCAATAGAAAGGAAATAAGGAGGATGGATCGATACTCGCAATATGCTATGGCAGCAACCAAGATGGCAGTTGATCAGTCTAAACTGGATTTTGAAAAACTCAACAGCGAAAGAGTTGGAGTAATAATAGGTTCTGGTATAGGTGGTATTGAAACCATGGAGAATCAACATTCAATCCTTTTAGAAAAGGGGCCTCGTCGAATTAGTCCATTTTTTGTTACGATGATGATTGCAAATATGGCTTCAGGCCTTATTGCAATAAAATATGGTGCAAAAGGTTTTGTGGAATGTATCGTCACTGCATGTGCAACTTCCACCAATACAATAGGTGATTCCTTTAGGATAATCCAAAGAAATGACGCTGATGTTATGATTGCAGGTGGAGCCGAAGCGCCGATTACAAGGCTGACATTAGCAGGTTTCTGTGCAAATAAAGCTATGACCAAAAACCTTGATGCATCTACGGCATCTAGACCATTTGATATGGAAAGAAATGGGTTTATTCTTGGCGAAGGTGCGGGGATACTAATCTTAGAAGAGCTTAATCATGCGTTAGAAAGAGGTGCTGATATTATTGCCGAAGTTGTTGGTTACGGCTGTACAAATGATGCTTACCATATTACCACACCTGTGGAAGGTGGAAAGGGTGGAGCAAGATGCATGAAATTAGCTATTGAAGATGCAGGTATTCTCCCCGAAGAAATTGGGTACATTAATGCCCATGGAACTTCCACAGTCCTGGGTGATAAAAGTGAGACTGAGGGCATAAAAAGTATGTTTGGTAAATATGCATATAAACTTCCTGTCAGTTCAACAAAGTCCATGACAGGACATCTACTAGGTGCTTCTGGAGCGATTGAAGCTATTATTGTGGCATCTGCACTAAAAGATGGATTTCTTCCTCCAACTACTAATTACAAAATCCCAGACCCAGAATGTGACTTGGATTATATACCTAATGAGGGGAGAAAAGTTGATATTATCTATGCAATGTCAAACTCATTTGGGTTTGGTGGCCATAATGCCTCACTAGTGTTAAAATCGATAAGGTAAGGAAAAGCCATGAATATAAAAAAAATTATTGAATCGTGCATCAACTATATTGAAAACAACTTACATGATAGGATTTCTTTGGATGATTTAGCACAGTATTCAGGAATATCTAAATTTCATTTACACAGGATGTTTAAATCATTAACTGGAGAAACTTTGATGGATTACATTCAATCAAGGAAATTAACGTCGAGTATTAATGAACTTGTGAACACCAATATGAGAATAATTGATATTTCTCTAAATTATGGGTTTGGGTATGAGCAGTCATATATTCGAGCTTTTAAGAAGAAATTTGGTCATACGCCTTTAAAAGTGAGAAATACGAGATTATCCTTGGTTATAAAAGAAAAGATTAATGTAAATGACTTCCAGTACATAGCTAATTCCATTACTTATAAGCCTTTCTTTGTTTTTAAACAGAGTTTTTATCTGGTGGGGACCAAGCATGTTATTTCCAGTAAATCAGGGGATAAATCAGCAAATGCCTATGGATGCGATTTCTTTTATAATCATAAAGATGAAATTTCCAATATGATCAATCCACAAGTATATATAGGATATACTGACTGGAGCAAAAATGATGATGGAAATATATATTATATTCCATCTACAGAGGCTTCAAATTTACAAAACATTCCTAAAGGAATGACGGGAATTTATATCCCTGCACATAAGTATGTAGTCTTTCGTTTTGTAGGCTTTTTCCGTCCGGAAGAAATTAGTGGCAGACAAATAGGACGATTATTAGTTAATATGTATTCAAAATGGATTTTTAACTCAGGTTTTAAATTTGTAGATACCTTCAGGTTTGAATATATCGATTCTTCTTTATCGAAAGATAACTATTGTGAGCTTGATATATATCAGCCTATCATGAATATAACTACAAGGTAAGAAGTTTCCAAGCAAATCAGATTTTTTTGTATAATGATCTGGAGGTAGCGGATTTAAAACATTAATTACCTCATCCTTTTTATATTTTATTCTTTACCAAATATAAAAGTGTATATAAGAAATGCTCAGCTTATGGTTATTGTGAATGTAACACAAGTGTGTACTGCTCCCTGTACAGTGGAAATAATAAAAACTGCTCAAGCGGCTCGAACCCTAAATTCCATAGGGGAAAGGCCGTTAAATCTTTTTTGCAAACGCTTAGTATTGTAAAATCCATTTATTTACATTAGAATATAAAATACAAAGATAATTAGAAAGGTGGAGGCCAAACTAATTACCTTTGTATTTTAAAACTACACTTGAACAGCACATATATTATTACATTGATATGCTCCCATTTCCGATAACAGGATAGCAAGACGGACTACAATATTTGGAGCTTGTCATACACTACGGGTTCCTCTGAAGTTATTTAAATCAGTAGCAGTAAATCCTGGATCAGCCGAGTTAACTTTAATACTTGAATCTTTTAACTCATAAGGCAAATGAACTGTATAAGCTGATTAATTGCTGTTTTAGATGAAGTGTACACTAATGCTTTATATTTATAGTATTCATAGTTAGGATCACTATGCTGTGTAAGTGAATCTAGTCCACTGGACATATTTACAATACGCCCAGCCAGAAGAAATTAATATCGAAGGTTTCTCTTAATACATTAATCTCTACAATTTCCTACATGGTTAATAAATTGGTCTAACATCAATTACCATTCGTTTTATCCAAAGTGATTGCTAATGCTATAATCGTTTGATTGATGTTCCATACGTAATCAAGACCATTAATGAATTGTGGTTTCTTTAAGTTTTCAAAACCACGTTCATCGAGAGAACATTCAATAGATACACGATCATTCATTAGCTCCAATAAATTTATATCTCTGTTCAATTGTTTATTTAATAGCTGGCATAGGATATCAATATTTTTATTAAAGTATATCTGGATCTGATCTAAGGTCAGTTTGATATTATCATCGATGTTTGATCTCTGTTCACGATTTCCCGATGCCACAAAACGTTTAGTGTAGTAGTTAATGGCAGTGATTACGGTCAATTTGATTTCCATGTCAGAACCAGACAAATTTCCTGGCCACCTTTTTATAATGTCTGCGTCATTTTTTATCTGTTGGAATTTTTGATCCAAATTTAAAGCTTTGTCAGCCAAATGTTGATCGGTGTTTGTGCCAGTAAACTTTTTCAAACAAACATCAACGTACTCTTTTAGATCGGATATAAACCCAATCATAGAGCTTGTTACTTTATCTGTTGTTTTGGATGGAAAAATAAAAGTGGCGGCCATTGCACTTAGACTAGCGCCAATCATTGTGTCAAAAATTCGTAATATCAACACTTGTTCAATGTCTTTGACACTTAGCAATTCTAACGCTATTGCCAACAGCATGGTTATCCAGAAAGCAAAGACACCATAGGATAGGGATATGAGGTAAAATGACATAAATATAGATAATACTAAAATTATTATCATAAAACATGTCTTGCCAGCAACTAAATGAGCAATTATCAAGCCAACGATGGCCCCAAAAAATGTTCCTATAAGTCTATGTGAAGCTTTCTTGGCTGTATGACCGATGGTTTCAGTGTTTAAAATAACCACATAGGCCGAAAGTGCCATCCAATATGGGTAGGCTGGAGATAAATAATGACCTATTACAATGGCCACGCCACACACCAGCGAAGCCTGTAAACCTTTTTTAGTACAGGGATGGAGAAAAGGTTTTTTATCTATTTGCTTTTCATTTATATATTCTATTACATTTGCTTTTTCCATAGTTTTTTTTCTTTCCCTAGTAAATTTATCTTGGCTGCTATCACTACTTAAATGGTCAAGGCGTTTTTGTTGAATTTCTTTTACACCTTCAATCACATGATTGGTTATTGATTCAACACGCCGAAGCAGAACCAACCATTGTATAAAACCAGGATATTTCATTTTAATTAAATCTAACTCTTTCCTTAAAGTTTTAATAGCTTTTTCCACATTTTCAAGTAAAGAAGAATCATATTCTTTGCTCAGAACTTCTAAACCTCGTAAGAATTGTACGATTTTAAGAAGACAGTCCCGAACACTAGATGTTTCCATGGCATGTAAGTCCTTAAGTTTTTCTACTGCTTGTGCTAAGGTTTCAATCAGCATGGTAGTATCAAAAACATACAGACGAAGTTCATTTATTTGTATGCCTGGCCATACCTCACCTGGATCAACTAATTTAAATTGAGACACTACAGTTCTCATATACACATTAAGTATCTTGATATCACGTGTCAAATTTTCGACTTTTCGAGCGCTGGACTTTGAGTCCTGAATTATATTGGTTATAATATTTAGTGCTAAATTAGTCTGAATATTATAGGATATCATATATCCTTTGAGAACTTTGCTCGGTCGTTCCTTAATAAACAAATTAACGATGTAAGCAAATGTACTTCCCACGAAAATCGCAGCATAATACCAGGGAAGCTGAGAAAAGTTGTTATCATGTATGTCCATTAGCGAAAAATAAAATAATAAGGAGCTAACCAGACCAATTGAAAAATATCTGATACCAAAACGTTTAACATAGATAGCGAGAAAGATGGTTATTAGTAGCATGATATCTGCAACTTGATAACTAATAATTGAAAATGTAATTGCTAGTGAGACAGAAACCGCACTGGATAAATCAAACAGACAGATTGTGCTTTTTTTCGCTTTTGTGGTATTGTCAATAATAAAAACGTTCGCCCACATCCCGACTAGACACGCCATTATGACGGGCGTAAGATGATTCACGTGCGATCCAAGCTGAGTTATATGAAACATAACAAGACAGGTAAAAGTCATTGTTAAGACAATTTTAGAGGCATAGCTCAATCGAATTGAGCCTGGGTCTGATGCAGATAAACGGGATTTCCAGTATCTAATTATTTTTATATTAATCACTAATTTTCACAATCCTTTCTCAATAAAGCTTATATAATTATTAAGTAAAAGATTAAACCATTACTAAATAAAACTGGACTAGACAGGAACATCTAATCCAGTTAAAGTAACCACAATCTCCATGTATTTGTACCGCCTTCATTATTACCAGGTTGTAAACTTATTATACTTATAATCAGCAAATATACTAGTACGCACATTTTTGTTACCTAAAGAATTAACTATAAGTAATCTAGAAAAAATATTTGTGATAGTTGTTTTTATTAGAGTTATATTATATTTCTTGATTTTTTGTATGTGGTCAAAAAG
>Ga0255362_1000074_pt1 | contig 26137 bp, 30 predicted proteins | sample GFST75r2metaG_FD_186000 | JGI IMG/M metagenome (GOLD analysis project Ga0255362, IMG submission 186000)
CTCCCATATTCCTTCCCTATGTCAAGTTGTGTTCCCACATAAGTAAGAGGGTGAAAAGACGCCAACCCAAATTTAACAACCCACTTTCAACAACTCTTGGTTTAACAGAACCGGATCGAGGCTTTGTAAAAGAAGTGCCGTCTGTTAAAAAAGTGGGGTGTCTGTTAAAAAAGTCTAAAGCAACAAGCTTATAGCTGCGAAAGCTGGATATTTCCGCGTTATGACCTATTGGCTGATCGTCACAACTCGTGAGAACTGGAACGTAATAAAAGAAAAGCACGTAGTGGGAATTTCCGAGAGATATAAAAAATGGTTTTTGAACGTACAGAAAGGCGACAAGTGCTTATTCTATATTAGAAGAGAATACATCAAGAGGGAAAACAAGCCCCCCGAAGTGGCTGAACCTGCTGTAAGCGGTGTATTTGAAGTGATTTCTACTACTTACGATAACCAGAGAATTTTCACTCCTCCACCCATACGACAAAATGAAATTTTTCCATTGCGATTGAACTTGAATCCAGTAAGGGCGCCCACTGAGCCTATCCCTTTCAAACCTCTAATTAATCAGTTGTCCTTCATAGTCAACCCACAAAATTGGGGGAACTACCTACAAGGGAGAACCCTAATACCTTTGTCAGAAAGAGACTTTACGACTATCGTTTCGGCGTTTCAAAAAGAACGTTAAGGTGTCAATCCGTAAATCGCAACCATCAAGGTCTGCGACTTAAGCGAGAGATTTTACTTAACCTCTCTTTGCGGCGCACTTACAATCCCCGACATAATCATAACCTAGCTTCTTCATCTTCTCGCGGTCTATACCATCAGGGGGGAACCCAACACGAACCTCAGCCGTGACTGCTTTTTGGCAGCGCATGAACTCGTTGTGTAATATCTGTTGCCTTTGTTCGTACTCCTCAATTTGTTGTACTATCTTCTCTTGAGTCTCTTTGTCGGGATGCGGAATCTCAACCTTATCTAGCGCACTGTATGTTATCCCTGGATTTATCTCGCCTGTCGCTTGTTGCTTTAAGAGGCACAATACTTCGGGCTGGTTGAGTGCGTAAAAAAGGTATTTAGGCAGTACCTCATCTGTATTTGGGCGGACAACCAAGAACCGATTAGTGCCAACATAGCCCTCATATTCTTTCGGGACGACTGCTACACCTCGTATGCAATCTCTCGCGTTTGGAATTAATATGTCTCCTTCTTTGAGAATGAACTTCGCCCTGCTCGGCGGTTTTGTGCGTGTCTCTTCCTTATAACTGATAATTTCATTCCGTTCTAGGTCAACATCGTTAGTTTCAATATACCGAAAAATCTCTTCTGGATATTCCTTAGGATTGAACTTGCTATCGCTTTTTGAAACAAGTTTGCTTATAGGCGTCAACGCATACGGTGACGTGGCCATTTCTTCCGCTATTTCGTCGTATTGAGGGTGGTAGTACCACGGGTCAATGCGGTCTTGCATCTCCGAAAGCATAATTTGGTTCTCTGGTTGAGGGTCTTTCATCCGCCGCAGTATATCGTTAAGTTCATTCTCCGCGATTTTTCTTCCTGTCGTGTTAAACCCGACATACCGTGCCCAATCTATGTAAATAGGATAATCGGGAAGTGGAGTCTCGTCTTCTTCCTTGCCTAAGGGAGGTGGGTGTCTTACTTTTTCTATAAATAGCAAATTACCCTCGTTATTTGCTCCTGTGATTTGAAAAGCCAGATGAGGAAGTGCGATTAAAGCCAAAATCTTTGTGTATCTCTTAATGTATGCCCTCAATCCCACCATAACGGGGTTGGGATTATTAAATACGCCTGACGGTAAAACTAATCCGGCCTTTCCCCCAACCCTAAGAAGCTGTATAATTCTTTCGACAAAAAGAACTTCTTTCGATACTTGTATAGGCTTCTTATCTTTATTTACGCCAAGTCTAAACTGTTTTAGGATGCCGTTATCTTTTTCCGTTCCTGCAAAAGGCGGATTTGAAAGAATTACGTCTACAGAGTTATCTCTTATTGTGTTTGTCAACGCTGTGGGGACGCCGGAGTCTGTTAGCAGCCCATTTGTGTAGAATATGCCAGCATGGCCATCACCGTGCATAATCATGTTCATCTTAGACACTCTGACCATGCGGTCGTTAATGTCGGTGCCGAACAAATTATGCTCGGCACTGTATTTTATGGCGCTACCGCGGTCAGCTTCGCTGAGGTTGGGGTAATCTCTAGCCATCCACTCGCGCAGCTTTCGGATAATCATTATAAGGAAGCCGCCGCTTCCACACGCTGGGTCAAATACGACGTCGTCTTTGGTGGGGTCGATTACATCGACGACGAAATCTACAACCTCTCTCGGTGTAAAAAACTGAGCTAACTCGCCCCTGAAAGTGTTGCCGACCATCGATTCATATACGGTGCCTTTAATATCCGCGCCTTGTATGTTCTCAGTAGTGCTCACTAAGCTGTACCCTTGCAGGACTTGAACTATCTTAAAAATGGTAAAATCGTCTAACTTTAGAGCGACTTGCTGTTTTTCATTTTCATTAGCAAATTTGGAAGCAAAAACATCTCTGTATTTGCTTGACTTCATTGCTTTTGTTAATAAGCCTTTAATTCGTTCGGCGACTTCTTTTTCATTTTCAGTTGCTAGAACGGCAAATTCATAGTAGTTGGGTACCTCTCGCTCGTCATAGAGCTTCAAGAAAAGAAGATACGTTATTTGGTCGAACGCATCGGCTGGGTCGTGACCCATTTTTTCAAGAATCAGGTCGTGGCAATAGGAAATGACGCTACGAAGTTCTGCTTCGTCTTTAAACGGTCGCAGCTTCTCAGTTTTCGGGACTTTTTCTGGGAGTGGCTTGTCTGAAATCCATACCGGCACTCGGGCAATTGGTTCAGACAGATTTGGGTAGCGAGAAGTTTTCCACACTTTAGGCGGTTTCCCATCAGTCCAGAGATGGTATTCAGCACCCAAATTTCGAGCATAAGACTCAGCCTGTGCAATTCCTGACTTCTCGTCTGGCGCTTTTGTTTCCACTACTACAAACGGCATTGTGAGATTATGGTCTCTATATACAACAACGTCCGCGTATACAGGAGAGTGACCCTTCCCAGCATCTCGACCAACGCCGGCAGGAACGTTAATATTGATTTGGGTTGGTGGGTAATGATATTCTGTAACTAGTTTTTTGACCCAATCAATTCTCACTTTGCCTTCCGGCTCGTCCATTTTATTGACTAAGAGCTGAGCTATTCGTTCTGTAAGACCCAAAATCTTCAGCTCTTCGGACAGAACTCTCTCAGCATCTGAGTACAGCTTATCTTGCATAATTCCGTCCATTTTTGGTTTTTTGCTGGTCATGTTTGTTAGGTCTTGCGATTTGTGCGTACTGGATTGACGACGATTATCAGTTCGCCTTCTCTGACTTCCAGCTTCCACTCTAACGAATCCCCGCTTGTCAGGTCAAACTGCTGTACGATGCTTCTCGGCACAGTTGTTCTAAGGGATTCTTTCTTTGATGTTGCAGGGGTAAGTTTAGTAATTTTACCCATAATTTACCTTTTAGTAGGTATATACCTACTAGGTTATATATTTACCTATTAATAGCCCCACTGCGTTACCCAAAGATATATAAACAGGTAAGCATATAGGTAAATTTGTAGGTAAATATTATGATAGCTCAAGAATTGTTAGAAGCTCGGAAAGAGCGCGGGTTGAACATAGCTAAGACCTGCAAAATCACCAAGAACGGCAACGGTTGGATAGTGCCTTCTCAATCAAACGGAGCCACATACGATGTAGAATTCTCGGAGTTTGAACATAAGCACTCGTGCACCTGCGCTGACTATCAGTACCGCAAAATCAAGTGCAAACACATCTTCGCTGTTGAGCTAATCGTTACAGAAGAGATTGACGGTTACGGAACGGTTACGCAGACGGTTACGAAAAAGGTCAGCTACACGCAGGATTGGAAAGCCTACGACCACGCTCAAATACACCAGAAAGAGCTATTCATGCAATTGCTTCAAGACGTGTGCAGCCGTGTGCCGCAGCCCGAATACACGTTTGGGCGACCGAAGCTGCCATTGTCTGATATGGTGTTTCTATCAGCCCTCAAGGTGTTTACCACCTTTTCGCTGAGACGGTTCCTAGCAGACGCAGAGATAGCAAAAGAGCGCGGTTACATTGAGAAAGTGCCGACGTATGTCTCTGTTGCTCACTACATGGAAAATCCTGACGTAACGCCTGTCATTAAAGAGCTGATAAAGCTGACAAGCCTTCCGCTGACGACTGTAGAATGCGACTTTACAATAGACAGCTCAGGATTCGGAACCTCAAGGTTCGTTAAGTGGTTCGACCACAAGTACGGCAAGGAAGTTGACACTAGGGCGTGGGTAAAAGCTCATCTTGTCTGCGGCGTTAAGACCAATATCGTTACCGCTGTACAGTTAACGATGACCAATGAGCACGACACGAAGTTCCTTCCTGAATTGGTGATGCAGACGGCTCAGAACTTCACGGTCAAAGAGGTTTCAGGGGATAAAGCGTATTCTTCGAGAGCTAACTTGGAGCTGATTAATGAATTAGGCGCTGTGCCGTATATCCCGTTTAAGAAAGGAACGACGGGAAAAGCGAAGAACTCTCCAACGTGGAAAAAGATGTATCACTACTTCGAGTTCAAGAACGAAGAATTCTTAGAGCACTACCACAAGCGGAGCAACGCGGAGACGACGTTCCATATGATAAAGAGCAAGTTTGGCGACGCTGTGAGAAGCAAGACTGAGGTTGCTCAGGTCAATGAAGTGTTGCTAAAAGTATTGTGTCACAATATCTGCGTCGTGATACAGGAGATGTTTGAACTGGGGATTGAACCCAACTTTTTTTCTTCTTAAGGGTGGGTGTTTGGTTCGGCAGCCCAGAACTTTTTGTAAGAGCACTGTTAATAACCACTCTTCTAGAAGGCGATAACCTATGAATCAGAGCGAGCTGTTTAAAGAAGTTCTTGAGAATATTAGGAAAGAGATTAAATCCCAAAATGATGAGATAATAAAAATCGCAGAGCGTGTTGGAGATAAAGAGAGAAAGAAGATAGGAGACCGTATTAGCATCGACAGCGACATCGCTGACGGCTTCAAGAACATCGTTTCCAACATCGACCGGCTAGAACAGATGATAAGCGCGGTAAACCAGAGAGTTTTTGAGGTAAACCAGAGAGTTACTGAATTGGCGAAGCATACTTACCCCTATGTATGAGTGTGTTACACGTTTGTGGTTGTGACGGTAAGAACCTAACCAGAAATTTGGGGGGGTGAGGAATTGGTCAATGAAGATGAATTTAAGGTATTAGAAAACCGTGTGGAAGAGCTTGAAAGACTTTTTGAAGAACTCCATCAGCAAATGACACCCGATAAGATAGGAAAATTGGTTGAGAAATACGTGAAAGAATATGCAAAGCTTCCAGAAGGAGCTAGGAGTTAACGAGTCGTATACGCTTATTATTTTTTGCTTTACTCCTTAACTTAACGAATCTTTGTTACCAACCGATTCACCTCAGCCACTTTTCACCGATTCAGCAACCGCAGATTTAGCAATCCATTGCAATCACTTATTATCGAACATCCCGCGTTTGAATCGCGGCTCTTGTCCAGTTCCACCAAAATACGGTTGTGCGTGACGTTGTATTCCTTGGTTCTGTAAGTCTTTAGCCAACTGCATATAATGTCTGAATAAATCGGACTTTTCAACGTACTTCGCATACTTTGCAGCAATGGCTTCACAGGCCATAGCTGCCGCAAACTCGTCGTATTTTTGCTCTTTCATGCAAAAGTCTAGCTCTTCATCCGTTAGCAACCGTATATTCTCGCCGGTAGCTCCAATATCCCGACGTATCCTGTCACGTCTAGAGTTTTCAAAGTCAGCATTATAAGTCCAATTCAATTTGTCACCTCCTTTTCTAGTAGCAATATGTCATTAACATCGCGATAAAGCAGATTGGAGCAGAACGAAAGTAATGTGGCGTATTTTGTTGAAGGTTACCAACCGTTTCACCAACCGCAGATTCAGCAGTGCCGTTTCTGTAAAACGAACTATGTCAGAAACGATTAAGAGTAATAGCGCTAAATTGCTTGGCGGGAGCCAACCCCCTAGTCCCAAAAGGTTGTTCTTTACCTTCCCATGCTAGGGGCAAGCTCCTTTATATGACATTTATTATATTTTAATTTCTATATTCGGCGGGGATTGATTTGAAGTTGGGTGAGAATAGGTGGAAGAGTGTCATACAGAATGCGACGAAGGTGCAGGATTAAAAGAAATCATCTTCATAACTTCTTTAATTCATCACGGGTCTTTTGAATGTCTTCATCGACCTGCTTTTGTTTTGCCAGTTCTAGCTCGCGTGCTTGTTCGCGCTGTTGTAATATCTCCCGATATTTGTGATTTGTTTGTTTAAGAACATCATCGAGATTTTTGCGATAAGAACCTTCAATCTCGCTTGGGGTGTTTCTGCACTTTTCCCGATAATATCTACCTTCAATCGATACGAATTGTTGCGGTGGTTTACTATCTAGATAACTCATTGAGTGCAGTATCAGTTGTTGCCTTTGGTGATGGAACTTCTTAAACCAATCCGCCCACTCTCTAGTTGGTGTTGTATCGAAGATGTAGGTTACAATTATCCATTTGCTTCCATCTCCGGCCGGTTCTATGTGGTCGTTATCTCTCTCTTTGATTTGAATATCTTCAAAATCTACTGCCATAACAGGGCATGTGTGGCTTGCGCTCTTTTAAAAACTTCGCTTTAATCTCACCAATACCTAAGTTGAATAATTCACCGATTCACCAACCGCCGATTCAGCAACCGCATTTTTGACGTAACCTATATTTCCAATCAGCTTAGTTTTGAAAATATGGACGCAGAACAATTTGATAGGTTGATAATAGAGCTACAAGCCCTCAGAGCTGAAATACAGCGGTTCAACGATAGATTTGAACTTGTTTCGTCAAAAGTTCGTGAACACCCCCAAGGGTGGATCAACGAGATGGATTTGTCAAGACCGGCATCAAAATAGACTAAATGGCACGAATATCTGCGTGGCTATACAGCAGATGTTTGAGCTGGGGATTGACGCCACTTTTTAATTTAAGCGGCCACACTTATAGGTTTCTTGTTATAGTTTACTCGATTTGCCTAGATTTCTTCCTCTCTAAAATAATAATTTACCAGTTTGGACTTTAAGGCTTTTTGGGATTCAAAGGATAGCTGTAGAACTCTAGACCCTAAAAGCAGATTATATAATTTATCTTGAAACTTTTTCTTGCTTACATTAAAAACAAAATTGAAGTCTATCATCAAATAATCTGAAAAATAATCCTCGAATTTTTCAAAAACAAAATAATTAAAAATAGCATAAGTTTTTGGCTTTTGCCTTAACGCGTCCTTTTCATCTTCAGACTTACTTTCCCACTTCGGTTTTGGCATCGAGTCTTCTGCATCTACCGGATTATTGAATCTTGTCGGGTCTTGCTGGAAGAATTCAATTTGTGTTATACGTTTGTGAATGGGTAAGAGTGGACAAAATGCTAGATACTCTCTTTCTGGTTTCGGTATCTCGCAAGAAGGGGTAACTATAGTTGAATAGCCAAAACCCAAGTCCACAGAGAAGCACGGACTGTGCTCTTTCCTCAGCGTGCTGGCGGTCAAGAAGTTGGAAGGGATGATACCAGTATTTACTAATCCTGCGAAGACGTCTCCCTGAAGAATTTCTGGGGAAGGATTGTCTGCATAAAACATATCTGCACGATTTGGCTCTTAATCATAATAGTCTTCGGGGTCCCAGTAATGTCCCGCCAGTTGATCTATGTCGTAAAAATCCTTAACAACCTCAATGCTATAAATCCCAAGCACCCTTCGGTTTTCATCTTCGATTAAGCCGACTTTGTATCTTCCAAAGGAGAAGTAATCTATAATTTTTTGCTCGGTAGATTCTCTGTTAATAGTTGTTGCCGCAGTCGCGTCTATTTCCTGCTTATTAATCAATAGCTCGTTTTGCATTTAATGTCCTCTCATATATTCTTTAAAATCTTCCGTGGTATTTGACAAGAATTCACTTCTGTCCAAGTCTCTTAACTCATCTGTTACGGCCAGAAAGTCATCAAAATTAACATTTTCAGCATAAGCGTCGAAGTCCATTACGTATTTATACTCGCCATCAATCTTCTCTATTCTGGACTGAAAAAGGATGTTATGCTTTTCTTTCTTCGTACGAATTACTAAAAAACCTTCTTCCCAATCGTCTATTCGGTATTTGTCAATATTAAATGTAGGCTCGTAATACTTTTTGAAATATCGATTTGTTTTCTCAGCTAACGGACAATGGTCTGTGTATCTTAGACCTATCCTCGTAAATTTGGTAATTGGAACTTGTTCCACAAATTTAGTTACTGTTTTGTTTATGACTTCTTTAAATTTCTTTTTTGCCGGATTGTCGTATGAGTGATATTCTTCAGAAGTAATTGAAAGACTGTCTAGTTTGACGGTAACTTTGGTGTTTCCTGTCTCGCTTGCAAATTGCCAACTTGTGATTATTTTATCGGAACTTCCAGCAGGAAGTTTTGGAACCCCTTCTTCTATAACAGCGAATGGCGTTGCAAAAAGTTGAGAAGCTTTTGGAAAATCATCCATTATCTCTAATTGAAATTTCCCAATAGCCTGAGAAATAGAAAACAAGCTAGGAAACCTAACTTCGTATGCCACACCTTTTAGTGGCGCGTTGAGAAAAACTTCTCCCGATTCAGACATTTATCTTATAAATAGATTTCTCCTAATATGTTATAAAATGATTGATTAATTCAAGAAGTCGGCAGCCTAACACCTTAACCTAGGTTAATGTCAACTGGTTGACACTGCTCTAGCAAGTGTTGCAAAATAGCATATAGTTAATCTTAGATTTGTAGCAAATTGCTAACCTATTAGGCCCCTAGCCGATAAGAAAGTTTAACGGCTCTTTGTCGTTATAAGTCAACCATAGTTTAGGATGTGGTTTGAATGGAAGATAGTGAACTCAACGCGCTTCTCCAAGAAGTGAGAAATTGTTTGATGCCAACACGAAATATCGAAGATATGTTTAATCTAACGTTCGACGTTGACCGGCCAAAATATACCACTACTAGTGCAGGCGGCTACACTACGAGCTGGCACAGAGTGGATTCAAATCAAAGAGGGGCGTTAGATGATAGCTGCCAACAAGCGCAATTCAAGAGCGCTGGCCCACAGCAGATAGAGGCTATACAGTCGGCTTTGTATTGCAATGGCAATGTAAACATACAGCGAGACGATAGAGTCACGCTAAAAGTCGACGAGAGTGACAAGACGCTACCATTTGAAGTATTGGCAGTTAGAAATCCGCTACTGCGATTCAGATACCTTGTAGTATATTGCGAGCCGGAACGTCGACGCTAAGATTCTTTTCACCAACCGATTCACCAACCGCAGATTCAGCAGTGCCGTTTCTGTAAAACGAATTGTGTCAGAAACGATTAAGCATAATCGCGCTATATCGTTCGCGGGGCAGTGACTCTCTAGTTTAAAGGGGGCTACTATTTCCCCCGTAATCTCCTTCCTAGAGGGTCGGTGCTCTTTTGAGTTTTTATTGGATGCTGATAAAGACTATGTGGGGGTTGTAGCAAGTGTTTCCTACGGGAAACAGATGTTAACCAATGGTTAACCGCGGTTAACTTTTGTTCTCCGTGGAGAACATGAGCCGTTGCACATGTGCAATGGAGTTGACTTTTTTACTGCTGTCATTTCTAAAGGACATTGCTTATATCTCCGATAAGTCTAGTTTTGATAATATGGACTCAGAACAATTTGACAAGTTGATAACGGAGTTACAAGCTCTCAGAGTTGAAATACAGCGATTCAACGATAGATTTGAAGAAGTCTCACAAAAACCAGTCAAAGCTTGGATAAACGTGATGGATTTGTCAAGGCCAGCCTCACGATAAATTTGAAGAAGTCTCACAAAAAAGAGCTGATTAGGGACTTAATCTACTAAGCAGTCACTGTCTATAAGAGCGCTAGACCTTGAGCAAACGAGATACCAGCAGCAACGACAAACGATACCGCCGCCAAATAGAGAATTTTTCTGTTCGCCTCTGCCGCCGTATTGAATTTTTCCGCGACAGTTTCGATGCCGGTGACTGCGTTGTTGAAGTTCAACCACTGACTCCAATCGATTATCACTTGATGTATATATGCGTCGTGAGCCGGATTACTGCTGCCGCGCACCTCCTTAAGGAACTTATCAAACTCTTCTTGCGTACCAGCCGCGTATTTCTTTATTGGCTGTAAGTTGATGGTTTCGATGTGCGATGCAAAATACCACTCAGCTATAGCGAGCAGCACATAGGCGACACCTACGCCAAACCAAACCAACGTTTGAACCACTTCAACGCCCCCTTAATCATAAATGTGATTTGAACTCCTGCCAACTTAAAATAACAACTTTCTTTCACGGCGCATTTTGTGTTAAAAAAGTCAGAGCCGTGTTAAATAAGTCGGCTCTTTTTCTTACTTATTTTACAAAGCCCCGGATCGAGAAACATATTTATATTGTTAACGCCGTTAATTTATTTGGTGAATACCATGAACAGTGTGATTGCAGAAGCAATTTCGAACAACGAGCCCTTCACAGAGAGGCTTAGAGAGTACCCTCCGAGCGTGAAATTGGTCTTTAAGACGCTTGAGAACAACGGAACAATGACTTTAAACGATATCGAAAAGGAGACATATTTACCATATAGAACGGTGAGATACGCAGTTAAGCGACTCAAGGAGGGCGGGTTTGTAGCGCGCATCTTTCACATAGCAGATGCACGGCAAAGCCTCTATCGCCTCGCGAAGTAGTTTGGTGAACACGATAATGTACAGGTATGTAAGCAATTTGTCTTCCAGTTCGTTCATGTGTAGTTCGCCTGGTTTTGCCTTATTTTTTGGTGAATTTAGTTTCACTCCTAGTGTCTACTAGTTCCTTTTTGCGAGCAGCCTTTTGCAAAAGCAACCGTCCCTCTGATTACGACGGACCCGCTTCTCAATAGTGATTTGATTTCCGGACCTTTGACTACGTCCGGGATCCACCGTGCACGTATTGGACATTCACTATTCTTATTCGGGCTCCCACGCCTGCTGTTGTGCAGCCACGCAGGCGAGGAGGCGTCTGAAGAGGGCTGCGAGTTGGCCTTGCCGCCTATGGTACCATCTGCGCACTTCGGCTTGCACTTTCTGCTATGCGACCATTGCTCTAAGAATGTCTAATAGCACAAATCGATGGCAAGGCCAATCCTTCTCGCGGCTATAAAGTAGAATAGTGAATCCTCGCCGAGCCCTAGCTAAAATGCGGTGAAGCTCTGCTTGTGCCTCAGGTCTGCCAGCTATCTCTTGCCGATATCGTTCTTCGTAGTTTGTGAGGTCCCACGCATACAGGCGAGCTTTCTTTTTTATCTCTTCGGAAGGGTTTGGTCCTGCAACCTGCAAATAGTCACCAAAAAAATGCATGAATTCAGCCAAGAGCATTTTACTGGGCCCCAAGGGGCTTGGATACGCTACGCTAATCTTCTCATCAGCTCGAATACTGCCTTTAACACCAAGGCAACCTAGCTTGATGCGGTCCAAGTCGCTGAGCCGCTTAGTGGTTATCATTGTCTGCTGTGTCCCATGTGTTGTACTCGTAATAGAACAATAGAAGCAGGCTAAATTTGCCCTCCGGCTTGAAACGTTAGGCTAGCCTCGTTGTTTGTCAGCCGCGCTTCGCCCGGGTCAAGGGGCTGTGCTTGCGCGCACCTCTCCTCTGGGAAACGCCGGTCGCGCGGAGTACCATCAATTAGCCTTCGCTTAAGACTGCCCCGGCTATTTTTGACTCGTTCGTAAAAGTTATGAGGCTCTGCGCCTCAGGGAAAAGCACGATGAAAGACAGACACGTGATGGAAGCGATGGGAAAATCGTACATCGTGGTCGAAGATGGACACGTGGTTGAAGTTGGAGATTCGCTGATTGGCTACTGTCCCATTTTCGCCAAGGCGCGCGGTATCGAACGAATTGACGCCGACGTCGTAAGAGCTAATATTGAGTTCCGGATCCGCGATTTTGGGATGTGCACTGGCGAGCGTGACATAGAGATGGAAACCTTCGTCGGATTTGGCGCCTCGGAGGTGATGATGACGGGCTTGCGGCGGGAGTTGATTGACGCCAGCATAACGGTATGTGAGGGTGTGGGCACGGTCATCACGTCCAATCCGATCCTCACTCAAGGCATCGGGGCACGGATTTCAGGAGTAATCGAAACGACACTCATACCGAAGTTGAAGCGCCGGGTGGAGGAAAAAGGCGGAATCGTGCTCGACGGGACGAGGGCTATTATTAATCAGCCTCTGGGCGTGGCACGCGCGATCGAACTGGGCTTTACGGACGTCGCTGTTACCGTCGCGACGTTAGGCGACGCTCGGAAATGCCGTGAAATAGAACAAGAAACAGGCGCCAACGTGATTATCATCGGCGTGCACGTGACCGGAATGGGAGATGATGATGCGAAGAACTTCGTCGATACGGTAGATATAACGACCGGGTGCGCATCACGAGCTATCAGAGGAGTGGTGGCGGGTAAAGCCCTCGCTCAGGTAGGAACGAGCGTGCCGCTTTTCGGGTTGTCTCAAAAAGGCAAGGAGCTGTTGCTCGAGCGAGCGAAGGAGGTCACGACGCCGATACTCATTAACACTATGAAACTGCCTGTGTTGCCGGAAGACAAGCAACCAAGGCCACTCGTATGATAGAGTCCGCCGTGTTAGACGGTAGCAGGACATTACTAGCGCGCGACGCTTTACGGTTTGCACGTTTCAAGTCGCATTTTTGAGTTAATCATGAAAGGAGACCAATGTAGGAACTTGCAAGAGCTGACAAGAGTTGTTGCAGGTCACGCCATCTACCCGGATGGCACGATGCTGGACAAGCGCAAGGCGTTCGCCGAACACGTCGCCACGTTTCATAGCGATGCTAAGCTCCCGCTTCGCGTGGATTACGAAGGAATTGTATTGATGTCGGCCCACCAACCAAATCTCTTTCCGTACAGTGGCGTCGTGCGAAAGGCAGTGCTCGTTCACGCAGTGGCCGAGCGATTGCGAACAGAGCTCGACTGTCCAGTCGCCGAGCTCTTTTGTTTTGCGGACCAAGACTTCGCTGAAGAACGGTGGTTCCGAGAGGCACAGCTCCCGAGTGTCAAAAGTCGAAACGGTACGCTTAGCCTGCGTTTGTCCGTCGCCCCAACGTACAACAATAAGCTCATGCGCGCCGTTCCAAAGCCAAACAATAACGAAGTAGAGAAGATGAAAAGCGAGATTCAACGTTGGGCGATCGAGTCAAGAGATTCAGTCATGAAGCACTCTAAGCATTTGGGACTACAGGCTCCTGATGTTGATCTCAATACCCATGATGTGTTTGATGTGATCGATCGAGCCAACGAAAGAAGTACTAATGCGGCTGATTTTAATGCCTTTTTCTTCGCGTACCTCATTCAGGAATGTGGGTATGAAACTGCTTTCGCGCGGTTTTCACAATGCCAACAGGTGTTCAAGGACGAAATCGCGTTCATGTTGGAACACTTCGATCAGTACGCAAAATTGATGGTCGAATCTCAGAAAACTCCAATTGCGAAGATCGCGACCCCAATTTGGTATCATTGCCCTTGCAATGGTAAAGCTGACGTCGAGGTGGTCAGCTCACCTGACGACAAGCTCGTAACGACGTGCCGGGCGTGCAATACCAGCGTAGAGTTCAAAGGAGGTATACGTCCAGCGCTAGAGCAGATGTTGCCAAACATATCGCTGAGGGCGGAGTCTATGTTGATTGCTTTCAGCGGCATCGGCATTACATTTTATGTTGGGGGCGAAGGCGGCGCGGACTACCTCAGCCGAGCGAGCAGAATAGCCGAAGAGCTCGGCATGCAGTTTCCCGTCATTTCGACTTGGAGACCGAGAGACATATACGGAGGCGTTGGACAATTGGATGCGATTTTAGAGCTGCTAAGAGTAAAATCAGAGTACGATCTTATGAGGAATGACGTTGCGTGCGACGCGGGAATCATCGGCAACGAATTGGATCTTATTCTCGCGGATATCGACGAGGCAATATCAGCATTAGACAATTTCAAGCGCGCGATCGCAACCAGGAAAGCTGCTGGTTTTAAGGAGCAGATAGCGTTTATCGTCAGCACGCAAAATGATCTGAAAACACGATTCGAACGAAACAAAATCGCGAGAGACAACTCGATAGTGACACACACAAAAAACACGGTCGGAATGATTCCCTCTATAATCGACCACGCAATAAACATAGGAATGTGTTCGACCGCTTCTCAGTGGTCGAACGCGCTTGAGGAAAACATACATTTCGACGAAGATGTGCCCTTAAAGACGAATACTTCGATGGACGCTCTGTTCAATACGATAAAACAATTGTGCACTAGTGAGTTGTTTGAGTACTGATTTTATGGATCAGTGGTGGCCCTTAATCGCGAACTCGGTCGCCACTCAGCTTGTGTATCCAAAGGGGGTTCTGCAAACCATCGCGATCGCCCATTCGCGGATAATTCTAAAGGCAAATTCTGCTTGATAAACTGGCTACTATTTGGAGACATCGCTATATGACGCATAACAAAGGGTCAGTGCACTGCGATGACATCCATCGCTTGCCGCTGAGACTTGCACGAATACGATATTAATAAATGCTGACGCTGGAGTACGATTTCTCAAAGCGAGCAAGGATCAAAACGAGCGGTACCCATTTTTTCAGGCTTCTGGGTTGTTCACGAAGCCACCTAATCGATTATCGCTCCTTTAGAGAGAGCCTGCCCGTGCGTGCACAGCTAGCGACTACTCACTGGTCTTTGTGCATCATCTGACAAAAACCACAAGCTAGTCAGCAGCACTCACCGATGTTACCGAAAGATAAGAAAAATGAAGCGTCAGCCAGAATTGACCTACGTACAACAAACGAGGGTGTCAGAGGGGACAAAAAATGAGAGCCAGTCCCCGGAATCGAACCGGGATAAGCCGCTCTGCAGGCGGCTGCGTAGCCATTCCGCCAGGCTGGCATTCTCGACCCTTTACTATAACAGCCCGCACATAATAATACGTGTTATCGCGACAAAGTTTGCTTGCACTCGCTCCTTTCCGTCGATTTACGCCGCTCCAACTTGCATACTGACAGCTGATTGAAATAGAATCTGAGCAAGAAATGGTGCCAGAGACGCCACGCTGTAAAATCGCCAAATGCTTAAGTATCTCGCTACTGAAAGTACTCGTTCAGTTGCAGCAATTCAGCCCCTGCGCTTGAGCGGCGCGCAGCGGCATTTGTCTCTTATCTTAGGCAGTGTACCAGAAAACGGCGAACTGCGTGTTGTTGTGCTCAAGGAGCGACTGATGAAAAAGTCACGCGATTCAGAAGTGCTGCGCCGGCGTAACAAGGGACAACGGGCGATAATTCGCTTGCTAAAAAAGATGCACCGAGGCGGATTTGAGCCGAGCGCGTTTGAGATCGGCCACGTTGAGGTGACTATACCCGACCTCGATCCTGCGTTTCGCGGATACCGGATTGCAAGTATTGCAGACATTCATTTGGATGAATGGCTCAACGCGCCGCGTTTTGACGAGGTGATCGACCTTATTAACCAGCAACATCCTGACTTAGTCGCAATTGTAGGCGATCTCTTCTCGTACGAGGTTGACGGACTGTCTCAGCAGATGGTCGTCTCGTTGAACAAATTGCGGCCGAAAGACTGCAGTGTTGCGGTGCTCGGCAACCACGATCACCTGGTCGGAGCGACAGCCGTTCGCGACGTATTGTCGGAAAGCAACGTTATCGACGTAAGCAACGACGTAATGACGGTGAACAAGGGACAAGCGACGTTGCACGTTGCTGGCGTTGATAGCGTAGCGGCGCGTAAACACCGGTTGGATAAGGTGCTGAAGAAGCTCCCGCCCATCGGACCCGCAATCCTGCTGGCCCACGAGCCCGATTTCGCGGATGTAAGCGCGAGTACAGGGCGATTTAGCTTACAGATTTCGGGGCACTCGCACGGAGGACAGTGGATAGTGCCGGGAATAGGGCCTCCAATTCGCGGTCTGTACTCTCGAAAGTACCCCCTTGGACGATATCGCGTCGGCGACATGACGCACTACACGAACCGTGGAATAGGGACGAGCATAATCCGTATGAGGATCAATTGCCCGCCGGAGATCACGGTCTTCACCCTAACGCCCCCCGGCCATCCGTAGGTGGGGAGCATACCCGCTGCATGAGCTCGCTTCGACCGGCGTTCACGTCGGCAACCTCATCGCTTGCCTTCCGCTGTTCAGTTTCGCTTCAACTGGCCAAACAACAAAGCCGGCTGTGTGAGCACTTTAAACGCGCCAAGAACGCCAATCGGCACCCCGCAGATCACCGGTTGCCTTTAAGTATCGTATCTACATAATTAGGGCGGCTATGAGCTATAGCAAACGGTTCCCCAGAGTAATCATGGAATATGACGGCGGCCAACATCCGGACTGCGACGATGTAGCTGTTGAGGACAGCCTCACACTGTTTGTTAACGACGTCAGGATCGCGACGCTCATCGCGACGCCAGAACAGCTGAAAGAACTTTGCATCGGATACTTGATCTCTGAGGGAGTCGTCTCAAATTTTGAAGAGATTCAAAGCATTGACGTTGATGATGATAAGAACGAGGCCTATATGGTTGTCTCGTCCTTTGATCAGGTCGAGCTCTGGCAGGAAGTGCGCTCTTCAGGCTGCATTGGGGTGAAATGGTGGACGAACGAAGATGTGCGCGTTGAGTCTGCAGCAACGTTTGAAAAGGGGGTCCTCAAAAAGAGCTTGACACACCTCGACACTCAAGCGCGCAGACAGACGCACGGCGTCCACGTAGCCGCGCTATTTGACGCAACGGGCAAGCTGCTGGCGCAAGCGGTCGACGTTGGAAGACACAGTGCTGTTGATAAGGTCATTGGCATAAACGCAGGCAACGACTTCGCCTACACGTTCCTGCTGTCATCCGGCAGGCAACCGGCAGGAATGGTATTGAAAGCGGCTCGGGCAGGCATACCGTTGGTCCTATCGAAAGCAGCACCTATTAGCACTGGTGTCGAGGCAGCAGTTCAAGCCGGGGTGACGCTCATATGTTTTGCGACTGAGCGTCAGTTTGCGGCCTATTCACATCCAGAGAGGCTCGTTTAGCGTTTTAAAGACCCTTTTTTTGGCGCCAGGCTTTTGGTCTGACAGCGTCTTGTCGGCATCACTTTGCTTCGCACACTCGATAACCACGTGCCTAGGAGGTGTGGATCAAAGTGCGCTGTCGCGAAACTTCTGCGCGCTGAGCGATTAATAGAAATACGCAGGGCGGCTATCCAGACAAATCAGGGCAATCCGCGGCCTACGGCAAAAAAATGACGCTACAGGAACCGCCCGTTAGGAGAAAAAGGCCCAACCTAAATACGAGTGTCAGTTCGGAATTTCACGTTCGGACATAATCACAAATATGCCGACTTGAGACAACAAGTTCTGAAAATGTCCCGCCGTCTTGCCAGTCGCGCAGCTTTTCAAACCGATGAGTCGTTCTATGGCGATGTTTCGCGTTCGGCAAAACGCCTGGAAATCGCTGATAGTAGAAAGGTGGATATTAGGCGTATCGTACCAGTCGCGGGGCAAAAAATCGACTTTCGGCATTTGTCCTTTGGTGAGGATGTACCATCGAATTCTGAAGTAACCAAAATTTGGAAAGCTCACAATCGCCCTATTTCCTACGCGGAGCATTTCCTGAATAACAAGGGTCGGCTTATGAACGACTTGTAGCGTCTGATTTAACACGATGTAATCGAAAGATGCATCATCATAGTCGCCAAGCCCTTCGTCGATATCGCCTTGAAAGACCGTGAGCCCTTTGCGCACACAAGCGGCTATACATCGATCGTCGATTTCAACGCCGCGGATATCGGAGACACCGCTTCGTTGTAGCTTCGTCAGCAAGTCCCCGTTTCCGCAGCCGAGATCAAGTACGCGTGCGCCACGGGGAATCAGATTAACAATGATATCCTGGTCAAATCGTTGCACCGCTACCGCCCGCACACGTTATCGAGAAACCCTGACAGAAGTTCTGTTAGCGGCCCGACCTCGAGCAGGAATGCATCGTGGCCTCGCGATGACTGAACGTCGCAGTACGTAACGTCTTTGCGTTTCCTGCGCAACGTTCTCACAAGCGCTTTCAGCCGCGCCGGGGGGAATAGCCAGTCTGACGAGAATGATATTACCAACATTTTCGATTGGATTGAAGTGAGATCGGGCAGATCAAAATAGTCCATCGCTTTCGTTATGTAAAGATACGAGTTGGCATCGAAACGCTCAACGAATCGGTTCCCCTTGTAGTGCAGGTAACTCTCGACCTCGAAATCTTCTGAAAACTTGTAGCGATACCCATCCGCCCCTTTGAGCGCCCGCCCAAACTTTTCGTGCATCGACTCCTCACTGAGGTACGTAATGTGTCCTATCATCCGAGCGAGCGCAAGGCCTGTGCGCGGCGGCGTGCCGTCATAATAGTCGCCGTTCTGCCAGCACGGGTCTGCCATAATCGCTTGCCGGCCTACCTCATTGAACGCTATTCCTTGTGCGGAGAGTCGATTGGCCGCGGCGAGTATCACGGCCGATCGCACGATTTCAGGATAATCTACGGCCCACTGCAGCGCCTGCATCCCCCCGATGGATCCACCGATAGCCGCCAAGAGGGTTTCAATTCCCAAGCTATCGATCAGGCACTTCTGCGCGCGGACCATGTCGCCGACGGTGATGACCGGAAAGCCAAGCCCATAAGGGCGCCCTGTCGCGGGATCGATACTGCCCGGCCCCGTTGACCCGCTGCACCCTCCGAGGACATTGGAACAGACGATAAAATACCGCTCTGTGTCAAGTGCCTTTCCTGGTCCAATAAAGTCGTACCACCAGCCTTGCTCGCCCTTATCGTTTACAAAACCGGCGTGAGCGCTGCCAGATAAGGCGTGCAGCAGCAGTATTGCATTATCTTTGGCAGCGTTCAGCTGGCCGTATGTTTCATATGCGACCTGAACCGGCGAAAGCGTCCTTCCGCAGTCTAACGTAAGTGCGTCAATCGTGTAATGTTGGGTCCACGGAACGGCGTCTACGACGTACATGCGAGTGCTTGGTCAATATCCTCAATGATGTCAGCGACGTCTTCGATCCCCACAGAAAGCCGTATAAAGTCATCGCTGAGTCCTGCTGCGATGCGCTCTTCGGGGTTCAGTTGCTGATGCGTGGTGCTCGCTGGATGCACCACGAGCGATTTCGCATCACCAATGTTGACGAGATGGCTCAAAAGCTTCACGCTCTCAATGAACGTCACGGCGGCGTTATACCCACCCTTGATGCCGAAGCCGACGAGCGCACTGGCACCGTTTGGCAAGTACTTCTGCGCTAGTCGATGAGAACGGTCGTTCTCTAAACCGGGGTAACTCACCCACGAGACGCGGTCGTGGTCATTCAAGAAGCGAGCGACGGCAAGCGCATTGGCAGAGTGGCGTTCCATTCTCACGTGCAGTGATTCAAGTCCCTGGAGGGTCAGGAATGCATTAAAGGGGCTCAAAGCAGGACCGATGTCGCGTAGCAGATGCACCCGCGCCTTTAGTATGTACGCGAGTTCTCCGAACGCGTCGGCGAACACAAGCCCGTTGTAAGTAGGGTCAGGCGTGGTAAAATCAGGGAATTTCCCGTTCGTCCAGTCGAAGTTTCCCGCATCAACGATGAGCCCCCCGATGGAAGTGCCGTGCCCCCCCATGAACTTAGTGAGACTATTGACGACGATATCCGCACCGAAGTCGATTGGTCGGCTCAGGATGGGCGTAGTAGCAGTGCCATCGACGATGAGGGGGACGCCGTTGTCGTGCGCTATCTGGGCGACGCGCTCGATGTCGAGAACGTCCAAGCTTGGATTGCCAAGCGTTTCTCCAAAAAACGCCTTCGTCTTATCATTCACGTGCTCGTTGTAATTATTCGGATCGGTCGAGTCTACCAAGTGAACTTTGATGCCCATCTTTGCCAGCGTTGACGAGAACAGGGTATAGGTCCCACCATACAGTTGTGATGATGACACGATCTCGTCGCCAGGCTTCGCGATGTTGAGTATTGAGATGGTAGTCGCCGCTTGACCGCTGGCAAGCGCCAGCCCGGCTTTACCGCCTTCCAGCAGGGCAACTCGCTGTTCGAGCACGTCATTCGTTGGGTTCATTATGCGCGTGTAGATATTTCCCAGCTCTTGGAGCCCAAAAAGTTTTGCGGCGTGTTCTGTGCTGTCGAATACGTACGAAGTCGTTTGATAGATCGGAACGGCCCGCGCTTTCGTTGTAGGATCGACCGATTGCCCTCCGTGAACTGCTATTGTTCCAGGTCTTTGCATGATACACCTCTTTAAACTGCAACTATTTTATATAACAATTGTTATAATACAGTGATATAACAATTGTTATACCGTATATACGAGCTGTTATATTGAGCACGTGACCATTAAGGTTTCGGAGAAGGCAAAAATAGCATAGGACGCCATTTTATGTGAAGCTGATGTCCAATGAGCGACTCATGAAAGCACAACGATCGCCCTGCGAAACAGCGGTCTGGAGCATCCTCCCCACCATCCGTTGCGAGGTTTCAAAGGAGCTGGCAAAACTAGGTCTATCGCAAATGATGATTTCGGAGCGTCTCGGCGTCACGCAGCCGGCGGTCAGCCAATACGTGACGAGCAAAAGGGGGACAGCTGTCGCGGTCAGCGATGACGTAAGGGCGCTCATTCAATCGCTAGCTGAAGACGTTGCCGAGGGAAAAGAACTCAACTTGAACGAGCGGATATGTGCAATATGCACACATATCCAGGGCGATGAGAAGTGCACGGCCTTCAGTCGGTAGCCATGAATAGCCACCTAAAACGCCTGAAAGAGGAAAACGACGCCGTCATTTTGGCGCACAACTACCAACGCGACGAAGTTCAAGACGCCGCCGATTACGTGGGCGACTCATTCGAGCTCTCAAAGATCGCGTCTGAGATCAAGTGTGCAGTCATCGTGTTCTGTGGGGTCGACTTCATGGCAGAAAACGCTGCTATCCTCTCCCCAGAAAAGCAGGTATTCCTACCTGTAAAGCAAGCGACGTGCCCGATGTCGCACATGATCACCCGAAACGACGTGCGACAGCTCAAAAAGCGCTACCCGGGTGCACCCGTCGTGTGCTATGTGAACACTTCGGCCGCAGTCAAGGCAGAAAGCGACGTGTGCTGCACGTCGGCAAACGCCGTCAAGATTATTAATGCACTCGATGCAGATCGAATCGTGTTTATTCCCGACCGAAATCTCGGGAACTACCTCGCGACGAAAACCGACAAGGAGATCGTTTCCTGGGACGGCTTCTGTCCGACGCACCAAGTGATTACCTTAGGGGACGTGCTTATCAAACGGGAGGAGGTACCCGACTGCGAGATCGTCGTGCATCCCGAGTGCCGGCCAGAGGTCATAGCAGCAGCTGACTTTGTGTACGGGACCGGCGGCATGCTGCGTCACGCGGCAAAAACTAACGCACGCCACATCGCCATTGGAACCGAAGTGGGCATGCTCCATCGACTCAGGAAGCAGGAACCAACGAAGGAGTTCTCAGCGCTCGCCGAAACAGTGTGTCCGAACATGAAACGCACGCACCTTGAAGATGCTGTCCGCGCGCTCGAGCAGAAGGAATTCCTTGTCACTGTGACCAAGGATGTCCGTACAGGCGCAAAAAAGGCCCTCGACAAGATGCTTGAGATCGGAACTTGAGGTTCGGCACTGTCCGGTGCGGCTTCGTCAAGAACGAAAAGTGCCCTGACATTTTCGCCCATTGATTTTTTGAGGATGCCTAGTTTTCACGGCGCGCCGGACGAGCAAATTTTATATAACGTTAACGCCGTTAATTATTTGGTGTTTGTCGTGAACGACGCTGTCGCTGAGCTTAGAAACAATGAACAGCATGCCAGAAAACTGAGAGACTACCCCCCCAAGTGCCAAACTAGTCTTCAGGGCTCTCGAGCGAAACGGCACAATGACTATCAACGACATCGAAAAGCAGACTTATCTACCCCACAGAACGGTGAGATACGCGGTCAAGAGGCTAAAAGAAGGCGGCATGGTGACCCAACTCTTTTACATAAAGGACGCGCGCCAAAGCCTCTACAGGCTAGCCGAATAGCTAGCCGAATAGCTTGCAGGCCCCATAACCAGATTGCACGAGAGATACAGAGAGGCATGCGGAGGTTGGAATCACTCCCTCAACCGTGGGCCGGTGGTGGAAAACGCGCCGCACGCATCTTAGCACCAGCCATCGTTTTTCTTTCCTTTCTTAGTGCTTCTTCCGCCTAAATGGATTATGGGTACTCCAAGGTCTACTTGGTGCACGTGGCGATCGACTTTCCACTAACGCGCAGGCAGCGTGACACGGCACAGCACTGGGCTGGGATCTTATGGCTGACTTCGGTTGATCTTATAGCTGACCGGTGCGCATTACTCTTCACCATCGCAGGCCGTTTGCTGCGACAATTTGCTAGAAACTGCATCAAGAGCAACAACCAGCATCAATCGCTGCTTCATTCTCGCGTTTGTCGAGCAGTGATTTGATCTTGTTGCACACGTCGCAAAGGTGCACTGACAGGGCCTCGGGGTCGTCTTTGTATTCCTCAAGGTAATCGTCGATCACCTCGAGCACCTCGGTGTCCTGTCCTGCGGTTCCCCGTTTGCTCTTGACGTACAGATTGACGGCAGCGGGAGTAACGCCGAGTATTCGTGCGATCTGTGCCTGACTTATGCCTTCCTCCTTCATCCGCACGGCCATCTCGGCCCGTATCACGGGAAGGACGTACTGCACAATGATCTCACATCGCGGCCTGATCTTCGACGACTTGTCGGTTTCAGTCATGGCTACAGGAGGTCATATTTCTCGGCTATCTCCTTAAAGACATCTGCCACGTACGATGTCTGGTCCCACGTTAAGCCGTATGTGTTGAGCTTCCATGTGCGCGTCGCTCCGGCAAACTCGCCAACCACGCCCCTCTGTTTCAGCTCGTCGCTGAAGAAGAACCCGCGTCGCTTGTGGGTTGTGGCGACCTGGTCGAAACTGCCCGTGGTATCCACCTTCGTCAAGGTGTGCTTGCGCGGGTGTTCACTTAAGCATTTGTTGCCCTTAATGTCAAGGATCGCGTCGATGACGATGTTCGACTTCGCCACGTACTCCTGCCAGTCATTGATGCGTCTCTGGATGGCCGGGAAGGAGGCCATCATGGCGAGGATGTTCGCCCCCATAAGCGTGCAACCGAGCATTTCAACCTCTTTGATGCCAAATTTTCGTCCGGTGACGTCGCCGATCATCTGCGTCGTGCGGAGGACTTGATGAGCATACTCGCTCGTCGTTGCCAACACGCCGCTTGGTGCAGGAGAAGCCATCGACTTATGCCCGCTGCCGACGACGAAATCGACGCCAAGCGCCTTGCCATCGACCGGCTTGATTCCGACGGTGTACGCGCCGTTGTAGAGGATAGGAACGTCGTATTGGTGGGCTGCCTTCGCGGCTCCCGCAATATCGTGCTCGTTTGCAAACGAGTAGTCGAAATGGTCGAGCATCACGAGGACGGGCTTTTTGCCCTGTTCGCGCGTCACTTCCTCGATCTTCTGCGCGACAGCGTCGCCGGTGACGACGTTATCCTTGTTCAGGGGAACCTCTTTGACCACTGCCCGTGCGTTTTCAACCGCCAAGAACTCGGTATAGTGTGCAAGGGCGGAGACGAGAACGATATCCCCTTTCTCTGCGAGTGAGAGGGCGACGGCCTGAAAGGCACGACGTGCCCCCGGTGTGACACGCGCTTCGTCCATGCTGAGGAACTTGGCGAGATCGCTGTGGAACTCAGCGATGGGCGGCTTGGTGATCTTATCGAGTCGAAAAGGCTTGCGGCACTGGTCGCACGTAGAGTAGCCATCGCCGTAGGCGATCAGGGCTTTCATCGCCTCTCCTGTGAGGCGACCTGCCGCTTGGATTGGATGAATGTTAACGTAGTTCTCCTCGACCTCACGGACGGGTATATTATTGATCTTCATTCTCGAAAACTCCTTCCAGCCTCAACAGCGCTTGCTTTGCGCGAGCAACCGATTCGCGCGCCTGGGCTCGCTGTTCCTCGTTAAACTTATGCAGCGGTGCCGTCTCCCTGAGCAGCACTCGAAGATCGGTGAGCGCGAACAGCGCTTCAAAAAGGGTGTCTACCTGTTCACTCATACTTCAACCTCAAAGCTCGTTGTGTGCCACGTACTTTTCGATACTATCTATCCTCTGTGAAACACAATTCTTCTTATGTTTAGGTACGGTACGCCGATTATTGAACGTTCATAAAAGGACAAAATATGCCTACAACTGCACCCTGATTATTGCGGAGGCAAATAGAGTTATGGACGAACGGATCGAGCATGTACGAGATTTGCTGTAGGTCGATTGATCGACGCAACCGAAACCGGGGGGATGTACGATTCGACTTCTTCTGATTCACGCGGATAAAATCAGCTACAAGGCAACGCAACGAACCAAAGTAGCGGAGGACATAGAATCGAAAGAGGACAGCATGAACGACTGTCTTGTCGTTTTTTCAAGTGTGGAAAAGCTTGATGAGCTCAACGCCAATGGTATAGCTGAAGCGGCAAAGAACAGCATCGTTGACGTGCTGGGCAAGCTCAAAGAAAATCGCGTCATGCTCTTCCCGTTTGCGCACCTTACGAGCACCTTAAGCTCTCCCCACGTAGCCTTGGAGATACTCCTGTCGCTAGAGGCTTCGCTGAAGAACGACGGGTTCACCGTGAAGCGAGCACCATTTGGGTGGAACAAGGAATTCGACATCAAGAGTAAGGGACACCCGTTAGCCGTCCTTTCTAAAGTGATCTGCCCGTATGGCAAGATGGAGTGCGATTTCCTATGCCCTTACTGCACGAATCCGATAAAGCTTCAGGACGTTAGTAGCCTACGTGAAACTCTCCCCACGTCGTAGCTGATCTAAGGGCGACGAACGCCGTCAACACGTCCTCATTACGAGCACTTGAGCGATAAATAAAAAAAGGCTAAGCGCGTCCGATAGTGTGTTCACGCGCGACAGGCGCACGCGAGGCGAGGAGTAACATGTATAGCGATAAAGTGATGCTTCATTTCATGAACCCGCACCACATGGGGGAGATCGAGAACCCGAGCGGTGTGGGGGTGGTCGGGAACCCAGTGTGCGGGGACCTCATGCAGATACAGATCAAGGTGGAAGACGGGATTCTCACTGACGTCAAATTCAAGACGTTCGGCTGCGGAGCGGCCATAGCGACGAGCAGTATGGTAACGGATCTGGCAATCGGAAAGACGATTGAAGAGGCGCTGAAGATAACGCGAAACGACGTCGCTGAGAACCTTGAAGGGTTGCCTCCTGTGAAGATGCACTGCTCGAACCTGGCGGCTGATGCCCTGCACGCGGCAATTGAGGATTATCTGAAGAAAGAGGGGCGCGGCGAGTGGCTCAACGGTACGAAAAAAGCCACAAAGAAAAAGACTGGAGCAAAAAAGGGTGCGCGTCGGCGGCGGGCCGCCTAACGCTGCATATCACTACATCCCTGCTCATATCACTACAGTCCCTGCTCATATCACTACAGTCCTAACCTGCGTTTATTTGTTGTGAGATAGCGGTCGTATCGATATTAGGATAGACCCAGCTATTGACTTCAATACCATTTCTTAGCAAGACAACCGTCGGGTATGCCGTCCCATGGTATGGCGCGACTGCGCTGATTTGTGCTACGCCTGTGCGAAGATAGTAGCTGCACTGATATTGGGATATTCCCAAGTACCGACTACAGCACCGTTACTATTCACTAAAACTACTGTAGGATAGCCACTCACGGTCACCCCAAGTTGTTGGGCAACGGCCGCATTTGTGCTAACAACTGGTGTAAATCCGGGCTGCGCTGCAAGCCGAGCGTAGTCGGAGGTTTGTGAAAATGCCTCGCAGTAAGGACAACCCT
>Ga0255362_1000075_pt1 | contig 26009 bp, 27 predicted proteins | sample GFST75r2metaG_FD_186000 | JGI IMG/M metagenome (GOLD analysis project Ga0255362, IMG submission 186000)
AAAGACAAGAAAAAAGTTTCGTTTTATAGTAAAATGATTTATAATTATATATGGAAAACAAATTTATAAACAAAATTGTTGCTTTTCTAAGGAATCTTATCAACTAAACATTTTTATATTTTCAATTCATTGCTAATAAATGAAAAAAACATGAAATAATGCAGCGTACATGGGTAAATAGGAGTTTTAATATTTTTTTTGAATTATTGATTAAAAAAACAGAAAAATATTGTATAAATATAAGACATATTATATAATATTGGTATTGATGCAAAAATTTAATGATATTAAAAAAAAAATAATAAAAAATTAATGTTGAAAAAGAAGGAATTTAGTTTTAATTGTATAATTAATATAGTAGGAGCTGATTTTATGTCGACAAATGGTGTATCCCAAAGTGAAGGTACTTATAATTTGATAAAACAGGCATTAAATGCTAGTAGTACAAGAGGCGAAGTTATAGCAAACAATATAGCGAATGTAAATACGGACAATTATAAAGGTCGATATGTAACATTTGAAGATACCTTGAATAATAGTATGGATAACATAACAATGAAAAAAAATAATTCTAAACATCTAGATGATGGAAATACATATGGTTCTATTAGTGTTAAACAAGATAACAACACAAGCATGAATAGTGATGGTAATAATGTTGACATTGATTCAGAAATGTCCAACCAGGCCAAAAATACACTTATGTACCAAGCACTTGCAAATCAGGCCAGTAGCAGAATAGCTATGGAAAAGTATGCAATAACAGGAGGAGGTAATTGATAAATGAGTGCATTTGATTCATTAAATATTAGTGCCAGTGGTCTTTCTGCTGAAAGATTAAGAATGGATACTATTTCTTCTAATATCGCCAATGTGGATACCACTAGGAGTGATGTACCTGGTCAACCATATATAAGAAAAATTGCTGTATTTCAAGAAAACTTAGATAAAAGCATAAATCCTGATACTGGACAAGTTCAAGATAAATTAAAAGGTGTAAAGGCAGTGGGAATCGTAGATGATAAGTCACCACTACAGCAAGAGTATGATCCAACAAATCCTGATGCAAATGCAGCTGGATATGTTACTATGCCAAATGTAAATGTACTAAATGAAATGGCAGATTTGATATCATCTACTAGAGCATATCAAGCAGATGTTAGTGTAATGGGTGCAGAAAAAAGTATGTTTAGTTCGGCACTTCAAATTGGAAAATAGGGGTGAATTAAGTGAATGTAAATCAGTTTATACCAACTAGTAATATATTATCAAATTCTACCAATGCATCAGCCGTGGATGGTGGTAGTGACAAGACTGCAACAGATACCAGTGGTGTTGATTTTTCATCTATATTAAAACAAAAGCTTGGAGCAGTTAATGACCAGCAAGTGAGTGCGGATAATACCACAACACAGTTTATTCAAGGTAAAGACGTAGATATTCAACAAGTAATGCTCTCTACTTCAGAAGCTGGAATGTCACTTGATATGGCAGTTCAAGTTAGAAATAAACTTGTTGCAGCATATGAAGAATTAAATAAAATGCAAGTATAGTAGGGAGTGCAAAAGATGAATAAGCTCTTAGAGGGTGTTAAGAACCTAAAGGATAAATGGCTTGGGCTCAGTAATATAAAAAAAATAGTGATAATAATATTAGCAGTTGCCGCTATAGCGGCAGCAGCATTAGCTACAACAACTTTAACAAGCACAAAATATGGAGTATTGTTTTCAAAAATGGATTCAACTGATGCAGCAACAGTAATTGCAAAATTGAAAACAGATAAAATTCCATATACGGTGGATTCCACTACCAATACGATTTCGGTACCTGAAGCCAATGTTGATGATCTTAGGCTTCAATATGCTACATTGGTAAAAGGTGGTAGTACTGGTTTTGAGCTTTTTGATAATAGTAGCAGTCAGTTTGGAATGACCGACCAGCAGTTTAATGTCCAGTATCAAAGGGCACTAGAAGGGGAAATCGAGAGAACAATAAAAAGCTTTCCACAAGTAGCTGATGCAAGAGTTCAATTGGTAATGCCAGATGACTCGGTTTTTGTAAAGGATGCATCGCCTGCTACTGCGTCTGTTTTTTTAAAATTAAATTCAGGTGAAAGTTTATCAACCAGTCAAGTGAAAGCAATTGTTTCATTGATATCTGGGGCAGTTAAGAACCTGCCTGCCGCTAATGTCCAAGTTGTGGATGATAATATGAAACTTCTAAGTGCTGGACTTAATAATAGTACTGGGGATAATACAGACGTTTCTGAAACCACAGCAGCTAGAAGTGCGGTTGAAGAAAAAGAAGAAACAGAGCTTCAGGAAAAGGTATTAAATCAGCTAGAACCGATTTACGGTAGTAGCAAGGTTAAAGTGCAAATACATGCAGATATGAATTTTAATGCGGTGCAACAAGATGCAACAGTAGAAAAGGATCCAGTGGTTATAAGTGAGCATGAGACAAATACTGTAACACCTGGTGGAAATACCACCTCAGGTGGAAGTCCAGTTAGCAATAATAATTCGTCAAATCAGATAGTTAATTCAAATTCAACATCTGGAGCTGCAACAAGTACAGATGTAACAAAAAACTATGATACTTCAAAATCGGAAACTAAAACTGTAACAGCTCCAGGTGATATAAATAGATTGACCGTATCAGTGGTGGTGGATGGAAGAGTCAGCAATACTACACAAACTTCTATTAATAACATTGTTAGCCAAGCAGTAGGTATTAATCCACAAAGAGGTGATACTGTAAGTATAGAGGGGTTAGCGTTTGATACAAGTTTACAAAATGCGGCACTTAAGGCACAAACAGCAATGAATACAGCCCAACAATTACAACAAAAAAATAATATGATAAGAAATATTATAATTGGTGCAGTAATTGGAGTTATAGTTATTATCGGACTTATCATTTTCTTAGTAAATAGAAGAAGAAACAAAGAAGAAGAGGAAGAAGAGGAAGATGGCATTGATGAATTAATTGGGGATGATGTTGAAAAAACTAAGCAGGTAAAATATCCACCAATCCAATTTGAACAAAATAGTGAAAAATCGCATATGGAAAAAGAGATAAGAAACTATGCTACTAGTAAGCCTGAACAGGTAGCTGATGTAGTTAAATCATGGATTTCAGAGGATGAGAGGTGATAGCGCAATGGCTAAAGACGGAAAGTTAACTGGAGTTCAAAAAGCTGCTATACTGTTCATTACTTTGGGACCAGAAGCATCAGCAGGAATTATAAAAAAACTTCCAGAGAGGGAGATACAGAAGATAACTTATGAAATAGCTAATATTACTTCTGTAAAACCCGAGCAAAAAGCAGAAATTTTTAAAGAATTCATTGAAATGAACAAAGCCAAGGAATATTTAAGCGAAGGTGGACTTGATTATGCAAGAGATTTGCTTGGAAAAGCGCTTGGGACTCAGAGAGCAAAAGAAATATTGGATAAAGTGGCAGAAGCAACTGAGCAATATAGACCATTTGCTATTGCAAGGAAGGCTGATGCACACCAACTTTTAAATGTAATTGGAAATGAACATCCACAAACCATAGCACTAATACTATGTTACTTACAGGCAGACAGAGCTGGACAAATTATGTCGGCACTACCTGAGGAACTACAAGGTGAAGTGGCATATAGAATTGCTACAATGAGTAATACTTCACCTATGGTAATTAAAGAAATTGAAAAAGTTTTAAATAGCAAGTTATCATCTGTAGTACGAGCAGATGTAACCGTACTTGGTGGTGTGGAACGAATAGTTGATATATTAAATCAAGTTGACAGAACAACTGAGAAAAATATCACTGAGGGTCTTGAAAAAGAAGATCCAGAATTGGCTGAGAAAGTTAAAGAATCAATGTTTGTATTTGAGGATATTATTACCTTGGATGATGTTGCAATTCAAAGAGTTCTTAGAGAAGTTGAAAGCAAAGAATTGGCATTGGCACTTAAAGGCTGTTCCGATGAGGTTGGTGATGCTGTTTACAGAAATCAATCAAAGAGAGCCGCTGCTTCATTAAAAGAGGATATAGAATTCCTTGGACCTGTAAGACTTATGGATGTTGAAAAAGCACAACAAAAAATTGTTGGTGTAATCAGGAGACTTGATGAATCAGGCGAAATAGTACTTTCAAGAGGTGGCGAAGATGCTATCATCCTCTAGTGTTATTAAAAATACAAAAATAATTCAACATGGTAATAAGGAAATAATAACAGTTGGTAATATGGATTTAAAAGAGCAGTCTGTTTCAGATATAGAAGATATATTGAGGCAGAGTGGTGGTGAAATGTTTGAAGGTGTTGATAGAATTGCCAATACATTTATTGAAAATGCTAAAAGCACTGCTGAAAATTTAAGAACCAAGGCCATAGAAGAATCACAGGACATTGAAAAAAAGGCATATGAAAAAGGATTTCAAGAAGGAAAGCAAGAGGGATTTAACAAGGCATATGAGGAAACAGTAGCAAAAGGCAAAATTGAAGTGGAAAATTTAAAATCTTTAGCTGAACAAAACGCTTCTAACTTATTAACTAGTGCTAAATCCAAGTATGAAAAATACATTATTGATCAGGAAGAGGCAATTAAAAAATTAGCATTTTCCATAGCTGGTCATATTTTAAATAAGAAAGTAAAAGATGAAGATGGAATTAATGATATGATTTATTCCGCTGTTGAAAAATCAAAAAACAGTGAACTAATAATTATTAAATGTAGCAAGCTACATTACAATTCAGTTACTGAAGCAGCAACAATATGGAAAAAACAGCTTCCTGTATCTGGGGAAATTATTATTATTGAAGACAATTGTTTAGAAGATGATAAAGCAACTATTGAAAAAAATAACGGAAAGACCCAAGTTGGAATTGATATAGGCATGGATAAGATTAAAGAAGAACTTTTAAGAAAATGATTTAAAGGGGTTATTATTATGATTTCATTAAATTTTGAAGCTTTAATTGAAAAAGTAGAGGAATGCAATACAATGTACAACGAAGGTGTAGTTAGCAAAATAATTGGACTCACAATAGAAGCAGAAGGAATAAGAGCTTTTGTTGGTGAAGTGTGCAAAATTTATAATGAAAAAAACATTGCTATAGAATGTGAAGTTGTTGGTTTTAAAGATAAAAATGTTATACTTATGCCTTTAGGCGAATTAGTAGGAATATCACCAGGATGTACAGTATTGCCTACTGGAAAACAGCTTAGTGTTGCTTGCTCAGAAAAATTGTTTGGAAAGGTTTTAGATGGTCTAGGAAAGCCATTAGGTGATGATAAAGTCTCTAATGGAATCATGTACAATATGAATAGTAGTCCACCAGATCCTTTAAAAAGGAGAAGGATTGATAGTGTAATGCCAACGGGAGTGAGAGCTATTGATGGGTTTTTAACTTGTGGAGAAGGTCAAAGAATTGGTATTTTTGCAGGCAGTGGTGTAGGAAAAAGTACTACTCTTGGTATGATCGCAAGAGAAGCTAAGGCAGATGTTAATGTTATTGCACTTATTGGGGAAAGAGGAAGAGAAGTTCGAGATTTTATTGAAAAGGATCTTGGCGAAGAAGGTATGAAAAAATCCATAGTAGTATGTGCCACTTCAGATAAACCAGCTTTAGTTAGAATTAAAGGTGCGTTTACAGCCACAGCTATAGCAGAATATTTTAGAGATCAGGGAAAAAAAGTTATCTTAATGATGGACTCAGTTACTAGATTTGCTATGGCTCAAAGAGAAGTGGGTCTTGCCATAGGAGAGCCCCCAGCAACTAAGGGTTATACTCCCTCTGTTTTTGCAATGTTACCTAAACTCATGGAGAGATCAGGTATGTCTGAAACAGGATCTATTACAGCATTTTATACAGTACTTGTGGATGGTGATGATTTTAATGAACCTATTGCAGATGCAGTGAGGGGGATTCTAGATGGACATATAGTTCTTTCTAGAGATCTTGCTTCAAAAAACCATTATCCAGCCATTGATATTTTGGCAAGTATAAGTAGACTTATGTCTGAAGTTGCTGATGATGATCACAAAAAAGCTGCAGGCATTGCTAGAGAACTTTTAGCTACTTATAAAAATTCTGAGGATTTGATAAACCTAGGGGCCTATGCAAGAGGAAGTAACAAGAAAATTGATATTGCAATAAATTATCACGAAAATATTGTTAACTATTTAAAGCAGGGGATTGATGAAAAGTCAGAGTTTCAGGAGAGCGTGGATGCTTTAGAAAAAATGTTTAATTAGTATTTTTGAAAGGTGGTAAGTTATGAAAAAGTTTGATTTTAAACTTCAAAAACTCTTAGATATAAGGCATAGTAAAGAAGAAGAGAGTAAATTGAATTTTAGCAAAGCACAAGATGATAAGATTAATGCTGAAAATAACCTTGATAAACTAAATATGAATTATGGTAAATATAGTGAAACGAGGAAATACGGAAATGTTGTTCAGCAAAAAATTACTCAGTTTTATTTGAATTCTCTTGCTACGTGTATAGATGAAGCCACCGCAGAACTTGAAAAGAAAAAAATTATAGTAGAGGAAAAAAGACAGGATTTAAAGCAAAAGCAAATTGATAGAAAAACTGTTGATATTCTTAAAGACAAACAAAAGACCAAATATACAAAAGAGATAAATGATATAGAGCAGAGAAACAACGATGAATTTGCTCTATATGGATACATAAGAAATGCCGGTGAAAGGGGGTGAGATATTGAGTGAGGTAAATACAAGTAACAATGTTAAGTTTGCTGTAAATGTTCCTTCTGGCACAAATGCTTCCAAAAGTGATAGTAGTAATGTCACTAGCATAAATAGTTGTAAAAGTTTTAAGAATGTTTTACAAGCTAAGGCGTGTAATGTTAAAAATACCAATGGTAGTAAGACATCTTCTACTAATCAAAGCTCTGCACCTTCAGCAGTTAATTCTAGCGAAAAAACTATTGAAGAAAAACTTCAGGATATTGAAAAAGAAATCAATGACATTAAAAGTGGAGCCAAGAGTGGAGATGATGCCGAAATCCAATCATTAACTAATAGCTTGCAGCAAATTTTAGGTTCCATATTAGCTGCAGCTAATACACAAACTAGTAATACTAATTTAGACGCAACCACACTTTCAAAATTAACTGAATTAGAAAATGACTTGAAAAAATATGTTGATTTAAATGTGTCACTTGGCAGTAGTCAGCAAACTGGAGTAGCAGTAAATGATTCTCGTAGTAAAAGTGATGAAGAAAAACTTCAAGATATTGAAAAGGAAATTAATGACATTAAAAATGGGAATAAGAGTGCAGATGATGCCGAAATCCAATCATTAACTAATAGCTTGCAGCAAATTTTGAGTTCATTATTAAACAATGCACAAAGTACTGAAAACAGTGGTGGTAACATAGATACAAGTGTAATTTCAAAATTATCAAGCTTGGCCAATGAATTGGATAAATTAACAGTAGGACTAGGTAAAAGTCAAGACGATAAAGAACCAGCTACTAGTAATCAGCAAACGGTAACGACTTTAGCAGTAAATGATTCTAGTAATAAAACTTATATTGAAAAGCTTCAGGACATAGAAAAAGTAATCAATGACATTAAACCGTTAGGTAGTGGAGACGTAGCGATATTAACTGGAACAACGGCTCAAAGTGTTAGTAGTAATCTGGATACAAATATACTTATGAAAACTAATGATTTAAAGAGTGTATTTCAAAATTCAGTAGCAGCACTAGGTAATAATCAGCAAATTAACAGCAGCTTATCAAAGGCAGATACAAATAATGATGTGAATACCACACAAACAACTACTGATGAAAGTATTACATTAAGTAAGATTGAAAGCGAAATAAATGATTTAATGAAGGATATGAAGCTAAGTGAAGGTAATCCCAGTTTAACTACAGGAAGTTCTAAATTAAATTATATTGAAAACTTGTTAATGGTGACAAACAAAGCGTTAAATACTACAAAACTATCTAATTCTAATCCATTAACAGATAATCAAAATATAAATAATGTAACGCAGCTTGATTTCAACGCAACAAAATCAAGTTATTTAAGTTCATATAGTGATAATTCTAGTAGCAATTGGAGTAATAGCGATTCAAGTAGTAATAATTCAGGAAGTAACTTTAGTAGTAAAAATGCTTCTAGTAAAGAAAATGATTTTTTAAACACGTTGATTGATGATCAAGGTAGCAGTAGTAGTGACAAATATTCAAAGGTAACTATTGCGATAAATCAATTATTAAATAATAATGTTACAAGTAGTTCAGATATAAAAAATGAAATCCCAGTTGCTAGAAGTGATAATTTTTCTCAAGATATAATAAAAAATTTGAAGTATATGGACAACAACGATATCAAAAATATGACCGTAACAATAGCGCCTAAGGAGCTTGGTACCGTAATAATAAATATAACTTCAGAAAATGGAGCTATGAAGGCTTCAATTACTGCAACAAACAAAGAGGCTTATAATCTTTTAAATGCCAACGCAGATCAAATAAATGCCAGTTTAAGTTCACAAGAAATAAAAGTTAGCAATGTAAGTATAAATATTTACAACGGTGATACAACCTATTTTAAAGATGGTTCGCACTCTCAGGATTCAGCAAAGCAGGATGAAAAAAAGAGAAAAACTTCAATGGCTATAGTTGGTATTGCAGATAAAGAAATAGAAGATACAGATAGTGTTTATGAAAATGATAATGTAAATGCTTTAGTATAGGGGGAGAGAATATGAGTACAACTGGAAATGTAAATGCAAGTAGCGCAACAAATGCAACTTCAACTCAGACCACATCGACAACTAGTGGTAATTCTTTGGACAAAAATGCTTTTATGAAAATATTAATGGCAGAGATTTCCAATCAAGATCCTACTGGAGCAAGTAATGACCCTACTCAATATATTAGTCAGTTAGCACAATATTCATCATTAGAGCAAATGACAAATTTAAATGATACAATGACATTGACTGGAGCATCAAATCTTATTGGTAAAAATATTCAAGTTAAGGAAACAGATAGTAGTGGTAATAATATTAAAGGCATGGTTAAGTCAGTATCAAAAAATGGAGATAACGTAACTTTAAATGTTGAAGTAAGTGGAAGTACGACACTTCAGCCATATAAATATAGTGATGTTATCACTATAGAACCTGATGCAACGGCAACTAGCTAGGTTACAGCGTAGATATCACAGCAAGTGTAACATTAGAAATAACTATAAATGATACAGCTGTAAAATTTTAAGTGAGTAAGGAATAGGAATATGAGTTATAGAGTAGTTAATGGAAATATTGTTTCAGTAGAGCCAATAGGAAGTTTAATAAAAAAAACAGTAGTAGAAGAAAAAAATACAAATACAGATACAAATTTTAATAGCATTTTAGATAAAGCGATAAACAAGAATGAAAGCTTCGTAATTTCTGCTCATGCGTTCGAAAGATTAAATGATAGAAATATAACCTTAAATAAAGATGATATGAAGGCTATAAATGATGGAATTAACAAGGCACTTGCAAAGGGTTGTAAAGACTCAGTAATAATTTATAAGGACACTGCATATGTTACAAGTATAAAAAATAGAACAGTTATAACAGCAGTTGACAAGGAAAATTGCAAACAAAATATTTTCACTAATATTGATAGTGTTGTAATACTTTAGGCCGGACCTAGTTATAGGAAGCCACAATTAACTGAAGGATAGACGTTAATTGTCAAAGAAAAAATTCGAAATAAATTAAGAAAACGGAGGAAAACATATGTTACAATCGATGAATTCTGGAGTAGCAGGAATGAAAGCAAGTAACCAGGAGCTTAATGTAATAAGTAATAATATATCAAATTCACAAACTACTGCATTTAAGTCTTCAAGTGTTACTTTTGAAGATATGTATTATCAATCAGTTCAGGGGAGTTCTTCACCTACAACTAGTAGTGGTGGAACAAATCCAACTCAATTCGGAACTGGGGTTAAGGTTCAGGGAATAAATAAAGATATGGGTTATGGAGGTCTTTCCTCAACAAGTAATCCTTTGGATTTGGTTATTGCTGGAGGTACAAACTTTTTTATTGTGTCAAAAGGCAATAAAGTATACGATGATACTTCAATTCAAATAGATCAGACCAGTAATTCTACAGCTGCAACACCATCACATACCATTAAATCAAATCAATCAGGTGATCAATTAATGTATACACAAGATGGATCTTTTGGCAAAGATCCAGACGGTAGTATTACACTTAATGGATATAGACTTATGGGCTATTCAGTGGTAGGTAGCCAAGTAGCTTTATCACCGAATTCGGCAGCATACGCAGCAGCAAAAGGTGCCGCAGCAACAGCAGCAACAGCAGCAACAAATGCAGATACAGCAGCAGCTGCAGCAGACACACTAGCAACAAATTCAGATACAGCAGCAGCACCTTTTGATGCAACAGCAGCAACAGCAGATGCAGCAGCAAAGGCAGCAGATTCAACAGCAGCAGCAGATGTAACCGCAGCAGCAGTTGCTGTTGCGAATGCAGCCACTGCTCAAACAAATTCGACAAATGCAATAACTGCAGATACCGCAGCAGCTAAGGTGTTGTCAGATGCAACTGCGACAAATGCTGCAGGCTCAACGGCAGCAACATTGGCTGCAGTAACAGCAGCAACAACAGCTAAGGCAACAACAGCAGCAGCAGTTACAGCAGCAGCAGCAGCTTTAACAGCAGCTAACACAGCTGTTACAACTGCTAACGCTGCAGTAACAGCAACAACCGCAGCAGCAACAGCAGCTCGAACAACTGCTAACACAGCGGATGCAGCAGCTGTAGCCCCTGACGCAGCAGCAACAGCTGCTCATGCAGCAGCAACAACAGCACACACCGCAGCAACAAATGCGCATACAGCAGCATCAGCAGCAACAGCCGTTATTGCTCAAAGTTTAGATGCTAATGGTAATGTTAGTTTTGTAGATGGAGGAAAGACAGTATATGCTAATGATACTAGCCTTAAGACTCTTAAAATACCAGAAACAGTAAATGAAGGCACAGATAAAGATCCAATAAATGTTGCAGTATCTTCTTGGTCTGTGGATTCAAATGGCGTAGTTAACGTAACCCTTGCAGACTCTAAAGTTGCAGCAATAGGTCAAGTTGCCTTGGCTAAATTTACAAATGATACAGGGCTAAATCAAGTGGGAAATAACATGTTCAGTGTGTCTGCGAATTCTGGTAGTGCTATTTTAGATTCAGGAGTAAATACATCAGGGGATAATAATTCAGGATCTTTTAGTACAATTCAAGGAAGTGCATTAGAACAATCAAATGTTGATTTAGCAACAGAGTTTACTAAAATGATAGAAGCAAGTAGAGCTTTTGAAGCCAATGGTAAGATAATTACTACAGGTGATACAATACTGCAAACCATTATAAACCTTAAGCAATAATTTATGATTTAATAAGCATAAGTGTGGAGTGATTGTAAAATGAGCTCTGCACTTTACTTGTAAAAGACTACATATTATGGTTCGAGAGGGGAATTAAAAATTGATTAGACTAACTGGTTTAAATCATAAAGAAGTAGTGATTAATTCTTCTATTATTGAAAAAATAGAAGAAGTTCCAGAAACAGTTATAACACTGCTAAATGGAAATAAGTATTTAGTAGAAGAATCAGTGGATGAAGTTATAGATAAAATTATTGAATTTAAAAAGAGAATAGATAATGCTAATTATAGATGACATGAATTCTGTTTTTTAAAGGGAGAGACTAACATATGAGTGAAAAGAAGAAAAAAGAAAAAAAAGGTGGGATACCCAAAATAGCCATTATTTTAATTGCAGTAGTTGTTTTGCTTGGAGGCTCATTTGCAGCATATATCTTGTTTTTCAGTAAAACAGCAGGGACAAAAGCTACAAATAGCACAGTTTCAACAAAAAAAATAGTTGAAGCAACACTTTCATTGAACGAAACCATTATAAATTTAGCAGATACAGATACACCTAAATATGTAAAAGTAATAGTTAGTTTTGGATATGATTCTACAAATTCTAAATTAACGGCTGAGGTTACAGATAAAACGGCTGTTATGACACCTATTTTCAATGATGCTGTTGTAAAGATATTTAGAAGCAAAAAGTCTTCAGATTTAGCAGGTACAGGTAGCGATAAAGTAAAAAAACAGATTTTGGATACAGTTAATCCATATTTACAAAAAGGACAATTTACAAATGTATATTTTGATGAATTAGTTATTCAATAAAACATGGTGAGGGTGATAAATAGATGCTGGATACATTGTCCGTAGTAGTGAGGCTCATCGTTGCACTTTTAGTTATTTTACCACTAATATATTTAAGTTTGAAATTTGGTGGTAATAAACTCCAAAATGTACAAAACGGTACCTACATGAAAGTACTTGAAAAACTTTCGGTTTCTAAGGAAAATAGTCTTCTAATCATTAAAATAGGGGATCAGGGTTATATATTCGCCAGCACTGGGGATAAAATGGAAATTATTAAAGAATTAACGCTAGAGCAAATTTTAGAGATTCAGGAATCAAAAAAGATAACTCAGTATAAAGATGTTAATGAATTTCTTCAAGACTTTAAAAACAGAATAAAATTACAGGATAAAAATAATATAATTAAATCAATTAAAAATAAACTTAGGATTAAAAAGGAAGATTAGTATGAAAAAGAAGGTTTGTATAATATCTGCTTTAGTCATATTATGTGTAATTTTCATGGGACATAGTGTACAAGCAGCTACGGCTAATACTACCATACCAGTACCTAAAATAAGCTTATCTGTAGATAATTCGTCTAGTCCTACAGATTACGTAGATAATATAAAAATACTTATAATGATGACGGTGTTAACATTACTTCCATCCATAGTAATTATGACAACAAGTTTTGTTAGAATAGTTGTAGTTTTTGGATTTTTGAAGAGTGCTATGGGAACACAAAATGCTCCACCTAGTCAGGTTATAATAGGACTTGCTTTATTCTTAACATTTTTTATTATGACTCCGACAGTCACTACTATTAATACTAATGCTGTTCAGCCATATATTAATAATACAATAACCCAAGATCAGGCTATTAAAGCAGGAGAAAAACCACTAAAAGATTTTATGCTTAAACAGACTCGTCAAAAGGATTTATTATTGTTTATGAATGAAGCAAAGGAAGATCCAAAGACACCAACTGATAAAATACCCATGCACGTAGTAATTCCATCCTTCATGATAAGTGAGCTTAAGACAGCATTTATAATAGGTTTTTTAATATATATACCTTTTATAATAATAGATTTTGTAGTTGCAAGTATTTTGATGTCAATGGGTATGTTTATGGTACCTCCATCAATGATTTCATTACCATTTAAGCTACTTTTATTTGTTATGGTAGATGGTTGGTATATGATAGTAAAATCTCTTATATTAAGTTTTTCGTGAGGTGAAATTTTATGACAGAAAACATGCTTATGTCCGTATTAAAAGATGGAATCATAACTGGGCTTATGGTTGCGGCGCCGTTTCTAATTGTTTCCGTTGTGGTTGGACTTTTTGTAAGTATAATCCAAGCTACAACACAAATACAGGAACAAACGCTTACCTTTGTACCTAAACTGTTAGCAATTGCTGCTGTTGGTGTTATATTAGGAGCTTGGATACTTCATACTATGACAGGTTTTACAGGTAGAATATTTGATATGATAACAAATATAACTAGATAGGTGTGATTAGTACAATGATCAATGTATCATATTTTTCTGCATTTTTTCTAGTGTTTTTAAGAGTGGCGACCTTCTTTGCTGCATTACAAGTACTGTTTCCCAATGGGCTTCCTAATACTGTTAAAATAACAATATCAGCGGCATTGGCATTTTTTGTTGCTCAAAGTATTGATTACTCAAATATTGTGGGCATAAGCAATGGGCTACTTTACATGGAAAAATGTGGATTCGAAATAATAACGGGACTTGTTCTGGGTTATTTAACAAATTTGGTGTTTATCTGTGGCAGAATAGCTGGTCAGTTTATAGATGTACAGATAGGTCTTTCAATGATGAGTACATATGATCCAAATACTCAAAGTACTACAACATTAATAGAAAGACTTTTACAAATGTTAACTATTGTAGTGTTTTTTTTAATAGATGGGCATCTAGTTCTTATTAAAGCTCTTATTGATAGTTTTAATGTTATTCATTTAGGAGATTTTGTACTTGGTAGTGGCTCAGCAATGTATGCTTTAAATGCATTTATTCAATTTTTTCAAATAGCTCTCAGAATGGCAATACCCGTGGTAGTTGTGCTTATAATCACTGATATAGCATTAGGTCTTGTTTCTAGAACAGTGCCACAGTTAAATGTTATGATTTTAGGTATGCCCATTAAAATGTTACTGGGAATGTTTGTATTTATGCTTACACTTACAGTTATAATAAATTTAATGGTGTATGCATTTGGAATGATACCGGATTTATGGAAGGGATTTTATAATATAATACCCGCAATAATTATTTTTGCAGATGCGGATAAAACTGAAAATGCTACTCCTAAGAAAAAAGGTGAGGCCAGAAAAAAAGGACAAACATCTAAAAGTAAAGAGGTACCATTAGCAATCACACTTATAACATCGGCTTTTATTTTCCTAACTTTAGGGAGTTTTACATATACAAAAATAAAAAACATGATGATTATATATTTCACAGGATATTTGTCTAGTCCAAAAGATTTTAATGTTTATACCGCTGGTAAAGTATTAATGTTTGCAGGGGAAAACATAGGAATTATATTTTTAATTTTTGCGGTACCTATTATGATTATGGGTATAGCCGCTAATGTAATGCAAACAGGGTTTATGCTGACTACTCAACCACTTATACCAGATTTTAAGAAGTTAAATCCAATTTCAGGATTAAAAAAGATGTTTTCAATGAGGACAGTAGTGGATCTTGTAAAAGATGTAGCAGTTGTATCAGTGGTGGGGTATGTGGGATATAGGTTTATAATTGACAATTTCAGTAGTTTTTTAGGTATTAACACTTTGAAATTTGATTTAATACCGGGAGTAATTAAAGGTCTATTTATGACAATTTTATTTAGAATTGCTTTTATTATGGTAATTATAGCGATTTCTGATTATATATATCAAAGATATATGTTTAACAAAGATTTGAAAATGACAAAACAAGAAATTAAAGAAGAGTTTAGGCAAGATGAAGGAGATCCGGAAATAAAGGGAAAAAGAAGACAAAAGATGAGGGAAATGTCAACAAAAAGGATGATGGCCAGTGTGCCGGATGCCACAGTAGTTGTCACTAATCCAACCCACATTTCAGTAGCTTTAAAATACAGTGAAGGAGAAAATACTGCTCCCATTGTAGTGGCAAAAGGAGCTGAGAGAATGGCGCTTAAGATAAAAGAAATTGCAAAGGAAAATAACGTTCCAATAATTGAAGATAAACCATTAGCAAGGCTTATATATAATGAAGTTGAAATAGATGAAGAAATACCAATGGAAATGTATCAAGCTGTTGCGGAGGTTTTAGCGGTAGTATTGAAGATGAAAAAGAAATAAAGGATGAATGCAGATGAGTAATGAGAAGAAAAGAAGTTTTAAGATAACAGACAATTTAGATGTAATAGTAGCATTTGCTGTAATGGGAATAGTTTTAATGATAATAGTACCATTACCACCAACATTAGTAGATTTTCTAATAGTTGTAAATATGACCATTGCCATGGTTATTATATTGACTTCTTTGTTTACCACTGAAGTATTACAGATGTCAGTATTTCCAACATTACTTCTTATCACTACATTATTCAGGGTAGGAATCAACATATCATCTACAAGACTTATTTTAACTCAAGCAAATGCTGGGAAAGTAATAGATGCATTTGGTAGCTTTGTTATAGGTGGTAATTATGTAGTTGGAATAATAATATTTTTAATAATAATAATAGTACAATTTGTAGTAATTACTAATGGTTCGGGAAGAGTTGCGGAAGTTGCTGCCAGATTTACATTAGACGCTATGCCAGGTAAACAGATGAGTATAGATGCAGATCTTAATGCAGGGCTAATTGATGATATTCAAGCTAAGGACAGAAGAAAAAAGCTTCAGATGGAAGCGGATTTTTATGGATCGATGGATGGTGCTTCAAAATTTGTTAAAGGAGATGCAATAGCTAGTATTATAATAGTGGTAATAAATATGATCGGCGGAATTATAATAGGAGTTGTTCAGCTTAATATGACTGCTCCAATCGCAGCGCAAACCTATATTAGACTTTCTGTCGGTGACGGACTTGTAAGTCAGATTCCAGCGCTTTTAATATCAGTATCAACTGGTATAATAGTAACACGATCAGGTAATAATGAAGACTTTGGTACTCAATTATTTGGGCAACTTACATATTTCCCAAAGGTTTTAGGTATAGCAGCTTCTGTACTCTTTACAATAGGAATTTTACCTGGTTTTCCCACACTGGTATTTCTAATTTTAGCTTTTGCATGTGCATTAGGTGCATTTTTGCTAACAAAAGAGGAACAAAATAAAATCATACAAAAGCAAGAGAATGAAAGTAGTGAAATAGCGGATATGGAAAGTAAAGAACCAGAAAATGTTATGAGTCTTGTTTCAGTAGAGCCAATGGAAATTGAAATAGGTTATGGGTTAATCCCTCTTGCTGATGAATCATCTGGAGGAGATCTTCTTCAGAGAATAGCATCAGTTAGAAGGCAATGTGCTATTGAGATGGGAATAGTAGTACAACCAATAAGAATAAGAGATAACCTCCAGCTAAAGACAAATGAATATGTTGTGAAAATAAGGGGAACTGTTGTACAAAAGGGAGAACTTATGCCTAGCATGTTGTTATCAATGGATTCATCTGGGGAAAATGAGGAAATACAAGGAATTAAAACTATAGAACCAACCTTCGGACTTCCTGCGGTTTGGATAAATAAAGATCAAAGAGAAGAAGCAGAAATTAAAGGATTTACAGTAGTTGATCCAACCACTGTAATGGTTACACATTTAACGGAAACAATAAAATTACATTCTTATGAACTTTTAGGGCGACAAGAAGTAAAGGGAACAATAGAATCAATGAAAGAAAAATACAGTGCGGTTGTAGAAGAATTGATACCAGATCTTATGACAATTGGAGAAATACAAAAGATACTGCAAAATTTATTAAAAGAGAAAGTACCAATTAAGGATATGGTAACTATACTTGAGACACTTGCGGATAATTCTAGGAATACTAAGGATTTAGAGCTTTTAACAGAATATGTACGAATAGCACTTGGAAGGACTATATGTAACCCACTTATTGGTGAAGATAACAAGTTAGTAGTTGCAACTTTTGCACCAAGTGTGGAAAATATTATTGGAAATAATATACAAAAATCAATGCAAGGGTCTTTTCCAGCAGTAGATCCAGAGACCACAGCCAAGATTTTAGATTCAATAAAAAATGTTTTAGCTTCAATATATTTTCCTGAAAATCAACCAGCAATTTTAGTTTCTCCTAAAATAAGACCAGCGGTTAGAAAACTTTTGGAAATGGTTTTTCCTAATGTTTCGGTATTATCCCTTAATGAGATACCTAACGATGTTGAAATAAAAGCTGAAGGAGTTGTTAACATACAATGATAATAAAAAAATATTTGGTTAATAACATGAATGAAGCTATGACACGAATTAGGTATGAACTTGGGAATGAAGCTATTATTATAAGTCAAAGAAAAATCAGAAAAAAAGGTATCTTAGGTTTCTTTTCAAAAAAAGTTATCGAAGTTACTGCAGCTGTTGATAATGAAAGTAGTGGTAATAAAAAAAACACAAAACGAGATGGAGAAAAAAAGTTAGATATTAATGATAGTTTAGAGGCCATTAAAAAAGTTATGAGTAGAGAAACAAAATCATTACAAAAACCAATAAAAGATAACAGCATAGAAATTAATAGTAAAAATGTAGATGATAAAAGCCATAGTAGTGAAAGTAATCTTATGAATGAAATGAACGAGATGAAGAAAATTTTGAATACAATAATGCTAACAGGTACAAATTCAAATGGAAAAAGTGAATTGCAAGAGAAACTTGAAAATTTGGATTTAAATTCAGAAATAATAGAAGAAGTTATAAGTAGGATAACATTAAATAAGAAAAATGAAGATGAGACAGAAAAATTAAAAGATGCACTTGCTCAGATGATAAATATAAATAAACCAAAGGATGAACACATAATAGTTTTAGTCGGACCCACTGGGGTTGGTAAAACTACAACAATTGCAAAACTTGCTGGAAGGCTTTCATTGATTGAAAAGAAGAAAGTTGGGCTTATAACTGTTGATACCTACAGAATTGGAGCTATAGAACAATTAAAAACTTATGCGGATATAATGAATATTCCTTTTAGCGTTGTTTTCTCAATAAAGGATATGGAAAAGTCAATAGAAGATATGAGCGAGTGTGACATGATTTTAATTGACACTACAGGAAGAAGTAGCAAAAACATTATGCAAATTTCCGAACTAAGTGCATTTATCCGAAAAACAAAATCCAACAATATCCATTTAGTTATGAGTTCAACTACTAAAAACAGTGATATTAAGACAATAGTTGAGGGATATAAAGTTTTGAACTATAATAACATTATAATAACTAAATTAGATGAAACATCTACATACGGTTCCATACTTAATATAATAAATTATGCAAAAAAACCATTAAGTTATGTCACAACAGGCCAAAATGTTCCTGATGATATTAAATGCTTGAATTCTGAGGAGATAATCAATCTTATCATAGGAGCTGAAACCATATGTTAGATCAGGCACAAAGGCTTAGGCAAATGGCATCTGGTAGTCAAGAGGACAATGGTAAAAAAAGTTCACCTAAAATAATTACTGTTACTTCAGGAAAAGGAGGCGTTGGTAAAAGTAATTTTGTGGTAAATTTGGCTTTGACCCTTCAGAAAAGCGGTAAAAAGGTACTTATTTTTGATGCAGATGTAGGAATGGGTAATGATGATGTTTTATTAGGATTTATGCCAAAATATAATGTATTTGATATAATTTTTAACCATAAAGACATAGAAGATGTAATTGTAACGGGACCTTATGGTGTTAAACTTCTGCCGGGAGGTTCTGGTATTACTAGGGTTAATGAAATTACCAACATTCAAAGAAATACTTTTTTAGATAAACTTTCAAAGCTTGAAGAGTTAGACTATATTCTAATGGATACAGGGGCAGGTGTAAACAGGAGTGTGTTAGGTTTCATAGCTTGCTCAGATGAACTTGTAATAATTATAACTCCTGAACCAACATCAATTATGGATGCGTATAGCCTTATAAAAGCAGTAGTGCATTTTAAAATTAAATCAAAAGCAAAAGTTGTTATAAACAGAACCTTAGATAAAAATGAAGGCCAGGCAACTTTTGATAAATTTAGCAGTGCGGTTAAAACATTTTTAAAAATTGATGTAGACTATTTAGGAGGTATATCAGAGGATAGAAAGTTAATTGAAGCAGTTAGAAATCAAAAGCCATTTGTAGTAAGTAATCCTAATTGTGAGGCAGCGCAAGATATACTTAAAATTTCTAATAAGATACTTGGAATAAAAACAGAAAGTACTGGAAATAGTGTACAGGGTTTGTTTAAAAAGATATTCAATATATTTTCTTAAGGGGTTATGTGAATATGAACATAGACAATTTCGGAATTAATCTGAATACAAAATGTGAAATTCTAATTAAAGGAAGACCATTTAAAAGCAATATACAAGATATAAGTAAAAAATTTATTTTTATAAGTATTCCAGTTTTTAATGGTAATTATGCAAATTTGATTGAAAATGAAGAAATTGAAGTTATATATTATGATGAAAATAATGTATATGGATTTAAATCAAAAGTTGTAGGTAGAAAAAATGAAAAAATAGCAATGATAGCTATAGAAATACCAGATGAAATAAAAAAAGTTCAGAGAAGAAATTTTTTTAGAATCGACTTGTCTGTTTCCGTTGAATATAAAAAAATTTCATCAAACTTAACCAATAGCGAATTAAATAAAATTATACAAGATGACAAAGATTTTGATAAAGCCATAATGGTAGATTTAAGTGGTGGAGGTATTAGGTTAAGAACTAAAAATGATATTGAACAGAATGATTTAATCATTGTAAAAATACCTATAAATGATGAAAAAATTTGTGTGAAATGTAATTGCATAAGGGTTATTAAAGATACAGTAACAAAGTCAAATATCTGTGGATTTTCATTTTATTATGTTGAAGATGCTCAAATAGATAAAATTATATCATACATATTTCAATTAATGAGAGAACTCAGGAAGAAGAGCTAAGGGGGTTTAGTTATGGCTATTGCAGGAACTTTTGATAGTAAAGAAGAGATTGTCAAAAAGTACATTCCACTAGTAAAATATATAGCTTCAAGAGTTATAATTGGAAAGTCGAAATATATAGAATATGAAGATCTAGTAAGTTACGGAATGGTAGGACTTATGGATGCCCTTAATAAATTTGATGAAGAAAGAGGGATGAAATTTTCTACTTATGCATCTATCAGGATAAAGGGAGCAATGATTGATGAACTTAGAAAGAATAGTCCAATATCAAAAGGTGCAATGGATAAGCTCAGTAGGTATAACAAAGCCATAGACAAGTTGCAAAAAGAATTACTCAGAGAACCTTCAATTTTGGAGATAGCTGAGGAACTTGAAATAACAATGGCAGCTATTGGTGAAGTAGAAAACTATATAAATTATATAGCTGTAGTGTCCTTAGAAAATTTAATCTTTTCAGATGATGATGATATGCCATTAATGGGAACAATTGAAGATAAAAATAGTCCAAGTCCAGAAAAGTCACTAGAAAAAAAAGAAGAAATTGAATATTTAAGCAAAGCCTTAGATTTATTGAATGAGAAAGATAAAACTGTTTTAACCCTTTATTACTTCGAGAGGTTTACTTTAAAACAAATTGGAAATGTGCTTAGTGTTTCTGAGTCCAGAGTATGTCAACTTCACACTAGAGCCATTTTACACCTTAAAAATGCAATGAAAAAGTTAAAATATGAATAGTCTGGAGTTATGAAAAATATGATTACATTTTTATTACTTATAATAGGTCTTGTGCTTGTGATTTTTAATTATAAAGCTATTAAAAAAGAAAAGAATTCATTTAAGGATACATTTAATAATGTTTCAAATAATTTAACGGATTATGATGTTGAAATAGGAAAATTAAGGCGAGAATTCGCAGAGACAATACTTGAACTTCAACAACAAATTGAAAATTTAGAGTATAATAAGAATAAAATAAAAGAAAAACATGCTGAAGTTTTAGAAATAAAGGGCGATAACGTTAATAGTATGGTTTTAAAAAATAGTGAAGAAGTGGCAGAAGGTAAAAAACTTAGTATTCAAAATAATTTGGAAGTAAGTAATTTGGAAGTGAATAATGTTAAAGTGAATGAAATTAAAGAGATGCTTAATGAAGGATTATCTATAGATAGTATATCTGAAAAACTTGGAATTGGTAAGGGGGAGCTACTATTAATAGAAAAATTGTATCTAAAATAAAATATTTTATTAATATCACCTGTGATAGAAAAGTTTTGTTTGGAATTGGAATTGGAATTGTACTTGCAACATGTTTTATGATATGGGAAAAAGAAATTGTTACTTTAAGTAAAACACAAATTGAAACTCGGGCATACGATTATGGCATGAGATATCCAGAAGATATGAAGGTAATAAATAGTAAGGGTGTGGGGAAATGATAAGAAGTTTATATTCAGCAGTTTCAGGAATGATTGTTCAGCAGTCCAAAGAGGATGTAATAACAAATAATATGGCTAATTCTGAAACCAATGGTTTTAAGGGCGACAATTTGATGATCAAAAGCTTTAAAAGTGTTATGCTTTCCAATAGTTCGGACATTGTGAATGGAAAAAATGTTAGGAATAATATTGGATCAATTAGCTTAGGTAGTGATGTAGATAGCACTGCAACGGATTTCACCCAAGGATCAATAACAAGTTCTGATAGTGCTGATGATTTTGCAATTGATGGCAGAGGCTTTTTTACTGTAAGTCAGGGAACTGGTGCTTCAGCACAAAATTATTATACAAGAGATGGTCATTTCCATGTAAATATGCAAGGGGACCTAATGGATGAAAATGGGGATGCTGTAATGGGAAAAAACCTTGCTACAGGTAATGTTGAAAAAATCAATGTCGGTAATGGTAAACTCACAAGTGATTCCTATGGTAACTTAAGTGTGGATGGAAAACCTACTTATTCCTTTTCATTAGTGGATTTTAATAATTATAATTCCCTTAAAAAGGTTGGAAGTAATCTGTATTCAGGTACAAATCCAATACTAAATGCCAATGTTTCGGTTCAGCAAAACGCATTAGAAAGTTCTAATGTGAATTCTGTAAATGCTATGACAGATATGATGTCGACTATGAGAAATTTTGAAACAGACCAAAAGGTTGTTTCCGCAATAGATCAAACTTTAGGTGAAGCAGTAAACAGTGTTGGAAAGGTGTGATAATAAATGGATAGATTAATGTGGACCAGTTGTACGGCAATGAATGCGCAACAAGAAAAGTTGGATGTTATATCTAATAACATTGCAAATATGGATACAGCGGGATATAAGAGTATTAATGTAGGATTTGGAGATTTAGTATATGAAACTATGAATAGAAGCGGTGTTCCTGTTTCAGCTGATCCAAATAGAACTGTAGATCCCGAAAATGGTACAGGTGTTAAAACAACAGCCACTACAAGGAATGATGCATCAGGAGCTTTAGTTGCAACAGGTAATGCAACTGATTTAGCACTTCAAGGATCAGGGTATTTTAAGGTTATTCGTCAAGATGGTAGTAGTGCATATGTGAGAAGTGGAAACTTCACTCAAGATGGATCTGGTAGACTTACGGATAGTAATGGGGATAGACTTGAGGTAATAGGACAAGATACTTTTACTAATGGTAATTTCGCTGTAGCAACTGATGGAACAATAAGTGTATCTGGAAAAAACGTAGGGAAAATAAATGTATATGATACAATAGGTCAGGATTCATTGACTTCAGTAGGTAATAACATTTACGTACCTAAAGCTGGAGCACAAATGTTTGTAACGAATAGTGCAACCATAACGCAAGGATATTATGAGGGATCTAATGTAGATATTACTAAAGAAATGACTGATATGATAGTTGCACAGAGGGCTTTTCAGCTTAGCTCAAAAGGATTAAGTACAGCTGATCAAATGGCCGGTATGGTTAATCAATTAGCACCACAGTGATAACTATTGACAAGATATGGAAATTTTATATCGTGGTAAAATAATGTTATTATATGGGCATAACTTATATGTTGTGCCTGTTTATGCTACAAAAAAGAACATAGGTAGATTTGCGATTTATACAAATCTACCTATGTTCTTTTTTCTCTGTTAAGTCAGGTGATATTAAGTAACTTGTCACTTAAAAAACTTGCTTAGCAATTTTTTATTGATTCAGCTCTTGTATAACTGAAGTTAATGGTGGAATAACTTGTTTTTTTCTGGAAAGTAATCCAGGAGCATAGGCTGAATCATTAACAAGTGTTACTTCAAAGGCCTTAGATACTAAGTCTTTGCTAGGACCTGCTGCAAATAACTGAGAACCACCTTTTAATATATCGGTTAGGAGTAAAAGCAGTAAATCAAAATCCTCATCTTTGGCTTTTTTATTCATATAATCTAACATCTCGGATTTCATTGGATCAAAACCATCTATATCCATTGTAGTTACTTGAGAAACACCAGCTTTTAATTTTGAAAGTGCAAAAACTTTATAATCTTGATTAAATATTTCGCTTACGCTCTTACCTTCAAGAGAGGTTCCTACCTTAAACATTTTAGTAGCAAACTCTTCAGGGTCAATGCAGGTTATTTCAGCTAATGTTTTTAATATATCTCTATCTGTTTGAGTAGTAGTTGGTGATCTAAACATAAGAGTATCAGAAATTATTGCAGCGCTTAAAAGACCGGCAATTTTTTTTGATGGTCTAATTCCATTTTCAAAGAAAATAGAAGCTATTATTGTACATGAACTTCCTACAGGCTGGTTTCTGAAATAAATTGGATAACCTGTTTGAATATCTCCAAGTCTATGGTGATCTATAATTTCTAAAAGTTCTGCATCTTCAAGTCCATCAACGGACTGAGATCTTTCGTTATGATCAACTAAAATAACTTTTTTCTTTTTTTGTGAAATCAGATGATATCTAGAAACTCCACCCACTACTTTATTGTCATTATCTACTACTGGATAACTTCTAAATCTAGTTTTTAGCATAACATCTTTTATATCGTCCACATAATCAGTAGTGCTAAATTTTAATATATCTGAAGATACCATAACATAGCTAATTGGAATGCTTTGAACGATAAGTCTGGATGCAGTGAAGGAATCATGGGGGGAGGAAATAATAGAGCAACCTGAAATTTTTGCCATTTCTACTATTTCATCGCTTACAGCATGGTTTCCAGCCACAATCATCAAAGAAGCTTTAGAATTTATAATCATAGATTGAGTGTCTTGTCTATCACCACATATTACTACATCACCAGGATCAATATGTTCTTCGGCACTACTAGGAAGCATTGCGGCTATGACAATTTTTCCTGGGAAACTAGGATCAGGCTCATATAAGAATATAGATTTTGCGGATAGTGTATCTAATATATTCTCTATCTTAGTATTTGATTTCGCCAGAATTGTATTATCCCAGATATCCATGTAGGTTGATGTTAAATTTGAAACTGAAACGATTCCTTTTAATTTAGAATTATCATCAACAACGGACAATGTTTTCACATTATTTTTTTTCATTATTGACCATGCCATTTTAAGTGATATTTCTGGTTGTACAGGTGCAATTCTGTCAAATTCCAAATCGGAAACTTGAAGTTTCATTGTTGTTAAAAGCAATGGCTTTTCTATGCCCCAAAAATCGAGTATAAACTGAGTTTCACGGCTTAGTTCACCTTGCCTTAGGGGAATTACTTTTGAATCACCTACTTTATTTTTAAATTCTGCATATGCTATTGAAGCACATATGGAATCAGAATCTGGGTTCTTATGTCCTGTAACATAAATTATGTCTTTCATAAAAAGTCCTCCTTTTATTAGATCAAAATTGTAATAATTAAGGCATTTGAAACGAAATAAAATGTCAAAATACTTAATATACTTACAACTTTATAATTCTATTTTCATTTAGTATGTCATGTTTAAGTAGAATTTGTCTTACTATATTTTATAATCTATACGGATAAAAGTAAAGGAAAGAGTTAAATTTTTTTCATAATGGTTACATATGCAAACATATATTAGGAATAAAGGAAGAAGGACAAGTATATTTTAACTACCAATGCGAGGTGAAAAAATTGATTAATGAAAATGAGATTTACAATGGGCTTAGCAGTTTAGAAGCAAGCAAACGTTTGAAAAAATATGGATTGAATATACTAAAGGAAAATAAAAAGATATCACCTGTAAAAATATTCATTTCACAATTTAATGATTTTATTATATGGGTTTTAATAGCAGCAACAATTATATCTGGTTTTATGGGAGAAAAAGCAGATGCGGTAACTATAATAATAATTGTTATTATGAATGCTATTATGGGATTTATACAAGAGTATAGGACAGAGAAATCATTGGAAGCCTTAAAAAAAATGTCATCCCAAACTACAAAGGTAATTAGAGATGATAACATTCAGGTAATAAATGCCCAGGGCTTAGTTCCAGGAGATTTAATTGTATTTGAGAGTGGAGATAAGATACCAGCAGATGCAATAATTATTCAATCATCAAATATATCTATAGATGAATCAATTTTAACGGGTGAATCTTTAGGTGTTAGTAAAGACTCAAGTAATAGAAATAATTCTATATA
>Ga0255362_1000076_pt1 | contig 25654 bp, 29 predicted proteins | sample GFST75r2metaG_FD_186000 | JGI IMG/M metagenome (GOLD analysis project Ga0255362, IMG submission 186000)
ACCTCGTCGATAATCCGTTTCAAACGTTCCTCGATAGTTGTACAGCACGTCTCTAGGGCAAGCGCCTCCGTTTTTGAGAGCTTTTCCGATGCCTCCTGAAACCGTGTCGCAAGCTCGTAAAAGTTGTTCGCAGTAAGCATCGCGTACGCAGCAACGCTCCGCTGGCGAGAGACCTCCTTTGGGGAAAGCCCGAAGCGCCCAAACATGTCTTCGATGATCCTTCGAAGTTCGTACACCTCGTTGTGAATCGCACGGCGCCTTGACATGGGCACATCATCACAGACGATCTCGTGGAAGTCGGAGGGTTGTTCAAGGATTGCTTCAATTCTGCTCAAGTTATCAAGTGTGACGTGCAGGGTCGCGGCAACGCTGATCTTCTGGTGTTCTTTCACGTTATCTCTTCCAATAGCTGAGCTGAACCAGCGCCTTGAGCGCGTAGTATGCGTTCTCGAAGCTTGAGATGCCTGAATCGGCAGCCCGCCGAAACCCGCCGTTGGCGTTCTGGAGCTGGCCGATGAACTTGGCGGTCTCCTGTGGGTAGCGGGGGCGCTCGTTCACCGCCCGCATGATGAAGAGCCCTCGGTGGATCTCGTCAAGATAATTGGGCGTATTCGCGGGCGTCTGTGAGAATCCCCCCGACTTCCACTCGCATCGCCGTATCCATTGGGAGATGCCTGCGAGGCAGTCTGACGAGGAGAAGGAGAGCGCCTGTACTGCATTATACGTCGAGTAGACCGATGCGTGGTCAACGCCGAATCCTCCTTCGGAACGCTTGTACTGACGTACCGCCTTAACGACTGCAGTCTTGACCTCTGACAAGGGCTCTTCGTGCCGGAGGGCGAGTATCGCGACGGCCCTGCCTAGAGATTGAAGGAACGAGTTACTAAGCTCGTAGTACGGCTGAGATATGATACCGAGCGTACGCTCCAACAGGCTGTGCAGAAAGTCGTCTGGATCGAACAGCGGCGGCACTCCCAAGAGATCGAGTGCGCGTAGAACGTAATCGGCGGAGTAGACGCTCTGGAAGGAGCCATCGCTGTCTTGGCGCTGTTGCAGTAAGGCCGCCGTAAGCTGGGGATCTGGCACGGGTTGATTAAGCGCAGTGAGCACAAAGATGGCAAAGAAGGTATCTGCCGCGTTCGACTCGTTTAGGCGATAAAAGCAGTACCCGCCATCGTTGCTACGAGTGCTTTCAACGTAGTTGATGAGCTGGCCTACGTCAAACTGCAGCAGTCTCTGATTCACCGTTGCCTCCGTTTATGTCGAGCACGTCTTCAGAATGCACGGGCATGAACCACTTTTGCGCGATGAAGGTCGGGAGTACTGCAGTCGCAACCACGACGCCTACCAGCACCGAATACTGCACCTGATTGATGTACCCCGCAGTCAAGCCGAAGACGCTCGCGATCGTGCCGAATGTGAGGCCAGTGCTCATTAAGAGGGTCGTATAGGCGCTCCCGTGTGGTATGTACTTCTTTGCGAGGAAATACACGCCTACGAACTTTGCAGAGAGCTTAATCGCCAGAAACACTACGAAAAGCCCAAGTGCAGTGAGAATAAGCGGCACCGAAACATTGCTTCCACCGACGATGAAAAATACAGGGGTGATTATGGCATAGGCGACCGTGCGAAGCCGGTTGCGCACGCGTTTTGTCTCTGAGCTCTCAACGAAGTGTTTTGACATGAAAAGGCCCAACAGAAACGCCGGCAGCACGGCCTGCCCGTTTCCGAGACTGGCAAAGTACATAAAGACGAGCAGAAGCACGAGCAGGTATTTTATCTCAGGCTCAACGACCTTATCTTTCAGCTGCGGGTGATCAAAGACGATGTGGGAGAATTTCGTCGCGAGCACAATCACGACAACTGACACCGCAATGAAGACGCCGGTGTACACGGTCGGGGTAATGAACAACACAGTGAGGGCGATGACCGTTGCCATGTCGGTCACGAAACACGATGCCATTAACAGCTTGCCAACATCAGTTCGTGACAAGTTAGTCTCGATGAGCACGGAGTAAACGACGGCCAGCGACGTCGTTGACAGGGCAGTTCCTGCAATCAACGACGCTTCGAGGCCCCACTGCGCACCGAAATAGGCAAAGAGAAGCACCGCGATAAACGGCAACAGAAAGGAGAAAAAGCCGATTAGGAAGGTCTGCGTGAACTTCTCGCGCATCAAATCTGTATCGATCTCGGTTCCTGCGAGAAACGTGAGCAGGATGCCCCCGAACCCGGCTACGAGCGTCATCCAGCTCTCGACGTGAATAACGCCTAGATTTCCAAAAAGAACGCCCAATATGAGTTCGATTATAGCGACCGAGAGACCTACCCGTAACGAGATCAAACTGGCGAGTAAAATAGCGATACCGACGAGCAGTGGGGTTGCATCAGGATACAAGGTGACTTCCTCCGTCGCGTTGCGAATTGCGTAGGAGTCATCAGCCTTATGCGATTACGGTGAACTCCATCACCCGTGCATGGCACATACGTATGTTCTTACATAACGATTTCGGCTGCAATGATTGCACAGCTTGGCACTCCGGCTCCGAAGGGAGCTTTTTCTTTACGTAGCGCGTTCTGTTCGACCCCCCCTTAGCTCTTAGCTCCCTCTCCTTTTGTCGATTTCTTTAGTTTTCTGAGGCCCGTTCAGCAGCGTGGTGGCAAAAGCACGCAGTTGTGCCTTGAGAAGCCCTTGAAACGCAGCTGCGCCGCATCACAACGGTTATGTTTGAACGGCACCTTCCGTGATTTATGCAACCGATCTGCACGCACAAAATATGCTTGCAAAGTTCAACGCCCTCGCACGCATATCCCATTATTCGCCTCCCAAGAGAGTACAAAGCTCTCGCAGGAAAAAAAGCGCAGATCTACCAAACAGAGCAAGAAGGCGAACTTGTTTTCGTGGTGAAAGTAGACAAATTAGTAGACAAATCTTGCCTTCCAACTGGCGAAACTATATTCGATTCTCGCCTCTCTGCTCTCGAATCACAAATCGCGGAGCTTAAATCACTTCTTCTCGAAAATGAAAATCAAAAAGCTTCCCAGAGCCCGTTATTTCGTCAAAGCAGCCCAAAAAACCAATGGGCTCGGCCGGATTCGAACCGGCGACCTCCGCCGTGTGAAGACGGAGGCTTTGGCGATTGAACAGGCGTTTTCGTATTTATCTGGACTGCTTTCTGAAGGTGTGCTAGTCTGCGAAGTAACAACGAGAAAGGCAAGCGCTCCTTGATGAATTGTTTGATAGATGCGAGTTGACAGGCCCACAAGCGCTGAGAACGTGAAGGGAAGGCGTATTGTTGGGTAGTCATAGCCAGTTTTAGCGTGATGCACCGAGATTTTAGTGCTACCAAGTTCTAATAATAAAGAATCACTATCACGCATAGCAGACATGCTCCTGCAGTGTTGATCAAGAGATATCATAACAGGCAGAAACGCTCGTCCACAATTTAGCTATTACTGTTTAGTGCGATTGTGTGGTAAGCGCTTGGTGTTATGTGCAACCACACTGCGGGAGTCTGATTATTGGTGACAGGCTCACGCATCGATACGACAGGAACCGAGAGACGTGCTTGGGCACCAGTAATTGTCGATTAACCGATGCTGCGACGCTGTCGGCTGGGATCAGTTGAATCGAGCTTACATTTTGACGCACGGAGTATCTGGAGTCGGATGGAGCAATCATGGGCATCCGCGTCCTGAGCAAGTGTATGATGCGTACCTGCAATACTGGAGAGATACTAGCTTGTAGTCCCAGTGATTGATGCGCAGGATTAAGAAAGAAAACAAGCTCACGCGAGCCCGTAACGAGCCAGAAGACGTTATTACCCGGGCTGTCCTCACTCATAGGATAGTGCTGCGACTTTTGATTGATTCCAATCCAATGTGTGTTTCCCTCGTGTATGAAATGAAACCGAGATCGTAGGTTTAATGACCTGATCGCGCCTGTTAGATGCAGCGTGAGGCAGAAGAATTAAGCTATTATTATTGACCTCGTTGCTTGAGCTTGGCGTGATGTGTAAGCGCAGTGCTTGAAGATACACAGCTGTCGGTAAAACAATCGATAAATGCATAGCTCTCTGAGACTGCTGTCTTACTTGGAAGCAGGGAGGGGGGAGAGAAGAACTCCTGCCTCAGTGTCAACGTTAGAAAGGTGATAAGATCGCTTTTTAGACGTCCGGAAACGTGCTGTTCGTATGCAGCCACATCGCAAACTATAAGCTAGGTGTTTAAAAAAGGCAGATTATTTGTTTAAATATGAAGCGAGGATAGCAATGACTCAAGAAAAAAAGAAGGATGCAAAAATAGAAGCATCGCCGCTTGAGATTGGAGAATTACCGCCGTTTGAGTTTGAAAAAGAAGAAACGTTTGAGACTCATGAAGCACCGCCGGTGAACACCAGTCGGCGACAAAAAAAAGAGCGACGCTGAACTAAGCGAGACGTCACACATGTTTCGACAGCGACAGTCTTTGAGGGACTATTAAGCCATGAACTCAGAGTATTGTTTTCAGGAAGCAACTATCCTCACATCGCAGCTCGCCCGTAACGTGAGAAAGAATGGCAAAAAAAAGGGAGAGAATAACGAAGGGACCCCCACCGATTGATACCAGCCGCCGAACAAAGCCGAAGCCGAAGAAGAAAACAAGTTAGCATAAGGAGCTCAACTGTGCCCGTCCGGTTGCTGTAAGTGACTGCCATTGTGGCTCAGCATATGATTGGAGCAGCGTTCCTATAAGGAGTTGGCTCGGTCAACGGCGTGGCTGCTAACTGGCTTGATCTATCCAAGAGCGTTCGTGTCAGCCTGCTACGCCCCCAGATTCGAAGAGTACTTGAAGCTGACGAAAAGTGAAGGAATGTCGAAAGAAGAATCCCCGACTGGTTCAGGTTCGCAAGTTCAGAGCTGCAGCGAAGATAGCTTTTTAGGCTTGCTAAGGTATCTTGAAGGCAAAGTGAGAGATTTGCAAGACGTGCTTTCTGAGCTTGAGCAGAAAAGCATTACGATTCCTTCTAAAAAGTATATACCGGCGATTATTCTAGAGAAAAGTCACACCACTGTTACAAGCAGCATTCAAGAAGGCGCTGAGTGTTTGAAAAAGCTCCACGTCATGTTTACTTGTGAGGAGCTCTCGCGCCGCACGGATGATATCTCTCACGCAGAGACAGAATGGCGGAGAATTGAAAGTTTTTTGGACGTTGTTTTTCCCGAAAGTATTCGCGAGGTAAAGGATCTAACTGCCGACTCTTCAGAAAGCTTCTTTATAGAAGCCAAAAACCTACTGCACAAATTGCTTTGCAGGATAACAAAAGAGACCATTCCTCCGCGCATAAACGATCATCTCGACGGGTTTAGGTTGGGCCAGCCTCTCGATTTCCATCAGATTTTTAAGGACGAGCTCCCTGAGCTTCAGGATCGCAAAGCTTTCTTGCGTTACATAAAACAATACCCAATGTTTGTTGATGGTGTCGTGGATACAGACACTGGGCTCATTTATGCTGCTAAGCCAACTCGGCGTGAAAAGGCGACAACTATAGTTGTTATTAGCGTGCCTCTGATTTTCGGATTCGTGCTTGCGCGCTATCTAATGCCTAATCTAGGTGTCTGGTTGAACTTACAAGGATGGGTTCCAAACCCAAGTAGCTCGACTGCGCTATTGGCGTCTTATTTGTTCATTCTACTCGGAGGTCTCACACACGTAGTAGTGGACTCGCGCAAGAAAAAAATGGCAACTAAAGGAGACGCATTCGTTTCTTTTGAAGACTATCTTCTGTGGGTTCATGTCAAACGCACGGCTATTATGGGCGCAATTGTCAGTTTAATTATAGGGTTTATTGCTCTCGCGTTCCTTGAGCCTTCGATACAATGGCAAATCGCATTTTTTGTTGGTTACAGCATCGACAGTTTCGTAGACGTTTTCCTCCAACGCTTCACGGACGTCCTGCCGTCTACAACATCAGTAATGAAACAAATTGGCATCTAGTATTAATTTGAGACTACCTGCAGAATAGGAGTGCCTGCGAGGCTATTACTTAGCATCACGCCGTGCGGAGCACGAATCTACTGGCCAACATGCAGTTAGGACGCGTGTGGCTGTTAGGAAGCAGACACGCGAGGTTTCGATTGGATATAGACATCTAAGCTTCCCTCACCACGGCTAGGAATTAGCGTTGACGTCAACAAAAAGATTAAAACAACTCACTAACGACTAAACATTGTTTGAGCTATATGCGAGCTAATTATGATTACAACCTGTTGAACGGCTTGCAGGAGCTTATCACACTCGCAGAGAAGATCGATGACGCTTTGGTTGATCGGGAAAACGCCTTCGAGGTCGTAGAACGAATAGCGGTCGGACCGCCAGCTATGCCCGATGATCTCTCCAGAGACATGTCGGCTTCGACTACTCGTCAGCCACTCGATGTCTCAATGCGTGCCTCAAACCACTGCCAGAATTCGAGCTCTACCTTCTTGCCGACTTCGGCGATTATTGCTAACCCATGTTCTACAAACCCGTTATTGATGGCAGTGTCACCGTTGGGGATGCCGGCAACCAGACTCTGGAGAGTAGCTCTGATCTCCGAGGGTAGATCACGAAGATTTGTTAAGTAAAGAGAAGCAGATGATGTTGCTGTAAAATGAGAGCAGACAAAACGCCATACGCACCACACCTGCCCCCTTCCGAATAGCTTAGATCCATTTAAACGCTAAAACAAGCCGATTGTGACAACGACAATGTTGACGCCCTTCTGAAACGCAAGCTTTAAATTAAGCTGCTGCTCTCCAAGTATAATTTAGAGGAAACCAACACTGTGCTATCATATCTCCAGTGGCTGCTAAATGAGATCATCGGAGAGGTCGCGGAATGAGGGAAATCCGCGGCGACGCCAAGAACATCCGCTCCCTCCTCGGCGGCTCGAGGTTCGCCATAGACTACTATCAGCGCGAGTATCGCTGGGAGAAGAAGCAAGTCACCGAGTTGATCGACGACCTCTGCGCCAAGTTTCTCGAAAGCCATGAACCCGGCAACGAGCGCAGCGCAGTGGAAAACTACGGCCATTATTTCCTTGGCTCAATCATCATCAGCGACAAGAATGGAAAGAAGTTCATCATCGACGGCCAGCAGCGACTTACATCGTTGACTCTGTTACTCATATACATCTATCGCCAGATTGAGGACGATGAACAGCGGGGACAGTTGGCCGACCTCATCTTTTCGCAGAAATTCGGTAAACGATCTTTTAACCTCGACGTGCCCGAGCGCACCGAGTGCATGGAAGCCCTCTTAGGGCTGTCCCGGCTTCTGCTGTCTTTTGGCATACATTCGACTGCATCCAGAAAAACGCCGTTTATGACAGCCTCAAGCCAAGCAATGCTGGCAAAAACAGTGCCGAACGCACAATCCCGAGAGAATTCTGAAGCGTTCTGTATGTTCAGTTGAGGATTCTCATCATACCTTTGTCCTATCTTGATACACTCGGTGGCGAACAAGACAGCTGTATCAAAGTTCATGTTAGCTAAGCCGGGGCCTCTGATCCTCTTAGTAGGATTTGAAATTCCCATATGGTCGCACACTAAAATCAAAACAGTCGTCAGAACGGCACACGCGCATACACGTCTTGCAGATCCTTATCGTTGAACTTCAGATAAACCGACGTGACATTCAAACTCGAGTGGCCGAGCAGCATCTGCACTCTCCGTATATCGGTATTGTGCCGCACGAGGTTGATCGCAAACGAATGTCTGAGTGTTTGGGGGTGTACCTCGGCGCCTACCATGGCGCCGTACTTCTGAACGATGTTGTAGAGCTGCCGTCGCTTGATAGGGAACAGTTCGGCGTCGTTCCCTATGCCGTTGTGCGCCACGTATGAAAATAGCTCCTTCACGGTCTCGGATTTGACTAAAACCCTACGCTCCTTGCCTCATTTGCCGTTGGTTATCGTAATGACCTCCCGCTCTTTTTCGATGTCTGCAGGCGTCAAAGCGAGGAGCTCAGAGGCCCGCATGCCCGTCTCCCACAGCGTCTTGATGATGAGGTAGTCACGCTGGCTGCTTACGCGTGCAGCGTCGAGCATGGCGTGCACCTGCTCCGGTTCGAGGTAGTCGGAAAGGTGTTTCTGACGGCTCTCCCGTGAAAGAGTACGATTTAAGGGCAAGATAGAGCGTAACAAGCTGTGTCTTCGTTCGAATCATCCCATCCTGTACGATAGGCCGCATCGGTCGCCGACGAGTAATCATCTATTGTTTTCTCTGCTTGGCCCCGAAGTCTAAGAAAAACTCTTTCCTTACCCACGCTTCCGCCTCTTCGCTCGGCCCTGACTCAACTTCAAAAGCGAGGGCAGGGGGTGAATCGCCGATTCGATGCGCTTGGAGCGTAACTAAGTAAAATTTAGTATCTTCTGGCGTGACCTCGTTAAGCCAGTTGATAGCCTTTTTGTGCTCAGGGCGGGCGCTCTCTGCCACCCATATCGCCCGTTTTGCATCTAACGTGGCTAAATAAGTGATGACTTCTCCGAGATGGATGTGATTGGTGAGCCCGAACTGGTTTTCGATGACCACTTTGTTTCCGTCGTCATCCTTCGCCAAAATGTCGAAATAAAATGGTTCGTTGTAAACATTACCCCCCCAATTGAGGATCGTGCGTCACGCTGAGTGTAATGCCAAGCGCCTCGGATAAATAACCGATGTGCTCTGCGAGCCAAATTGAAAATTTGGGATACTCACGCGGCCAAAGCTCAATAAGATCTACAGGCTCAAGCTGTCCAATCTCAGTCATAATAGAACCTCAGGTAGACGATGTTGCTCAAAAGTGTTGTTTTGTGCAATAAGGATTGTCATTTTGACGAGATTGGAAACGACGTTAACACAAAAGGAGAATTTAATCGCTATTCTTCTACATCCTGCGATAGCCGCGTTCTAAGCTGCGCGTGGCGGCTTTACTTCTACTGGTTGGATGCGACACGCTTAAGCTGTGATTCGACATCGTAGCACAATCGAGAGTTGGTTATGAACGTTTTTGGGCGAAATGGGCTTTTAGTGTCTTTAGCCTTTGCCATTGGTCTGGCGATTCTTGCTATTGTTCTATGGCCGAATAACACAGGCGAGATTATTACGTTATTTTTTTCAGCTATCGTAGCTATAGCGGCTGTATTCTACACTATCTTAACTAGTGCTTTAGTATCAGAGACTAGAAAAACGCGAGAGGTTCAGACCAGCCCAAAAATCCTTGTGGAAGTGCGGCCAAGATACGTGCCGGCGCCGAAAGATAAAGATGAGATGCTTATTGATCTGATGCATAAGATTCCAGAGATGAACCTAAAAGAAAATAGACTGGAATTTGACCTAGTCGTGCGAAATATCGGGCTGGGGCCTGCATACGATATAACACCCGAAATAATCAGCGAGGCAGGCGGCATGAAGTTAGACCAACCGGGTGGCTATGAGAACAAGCTCATGCAATCATTATCTACTGGATTGCATCAACTAAAATCCCTTGAGAGCGGCCGAATAAACTATATCGGCCCAAATGATGAAAGATCGTTTTTCTTTTGGAGTGTGACTGCATGGCACTATTTTAACATCATGCGGCTTGTCGCCGACAAAACTGTGAAGATTGAGGTTAAATACTACAAGTACCCGGAAGAGAGGCGCGAAAGTTCTGAAAAGCCGTGTAAAGATACATACTCGATTGATTTTCCATATGTCGTAGAGTTGATACGTCCCTTAATGAGGCCGGTCGTGTCTAGCAGTTGATCGCTACTTGGCGTCGCTCTCAGCGGTCATGCCCCCGTAATTCATCGCTATAATCATTCAACCATTTTTATAATTACTTCGCTGTCCGTGTCTCCATGATCTAACATCGACTAGAAAAAAGAGGCCGTGTAGAGGTCGGCTGCCTGATTTGAAACAAGCTCCTTGCTGCTCACAGGAGCGTTCGCGGAGCACATGTTCGTCAAGGGCAGAAAAAAAGAAAAAAAGACGGCGTTACGGGGTGGCCGCTCCGCTGTCTCCAGTTATGCTGAGGTTTTGTGTTATATCTATGAAGATATTGTCGTACTGTATGTATTCGTGCGTGGCTGCGGGTTCGCCACTGTTATGCCATGATATGTCGTTAATTGTCGTCGGCGAGTGTCCGAGCGCTGCGGCTACCTCGCTCTGCGCGTAGTGTGTTTCATGCCCGTCGCTAACTGCTCCGCTTGTGCCTGCGAGCGCCTTGTTAAAATTAAAGTCCGCTGTCGCGTTCGCTGTGCTTAGCTCGTTTGTGAGAGTCACGCTCATGCTGCGTGTCACGCCGCTTGAGTCCGCCCACTGTTCATGTATTATAACCTGCGGATAGCTGCCGACGCTCGGCGCGTCCGCTGAGCTTACAAACGCGTTCGGGTCTTTTTGCTCAGCGGCCCACTCATACGTTGAGTTACTACTTATAACCGTCCAATTTTGAACCGTCGGATTATTGGCACTCTCGCCACTCTGAATTTTAGCCGCAATAGCCGATAGCAGCGGGTCATTTCCGTTACTGCTTGCTGCTGCGCTCGGTGTGGCCGTCGGTGATGCCGTCGGTGATGCTGTTGCTTTTGCCGTCGTTCTTGCCGTCGCTGTCGCTCTTGGTGTTGCCGTCGGTGTTGCCGTCGCCGTGTTGTTCGTCGAAGTGCACCCACTAATTGAAACGAGAACGAGAGAGCCGATAAAAAGCAAAGGCAATGCATATTTAAGCGGCGTTTTGATATATCGCTTCATCATCCTAGCTATTGGATTCATTGATTCATCCTCTTGAGTAAAAACAAGTATGCAAGATGGGGCTAATGAAGCTTAACAATTGCTATTTGTGGTTTACGGGATGCGTCTTTAGTAAGCGCGGCTTGTTATCTTATTTTTTCGACTTCTAAGTAGGCCACTAACTCTCTCAATTTTAGCACAGCAGTTGAAAGATATTCGGGCATCTGCATTAAATCAATGTAAGACTTTGATATGTCAATTGGCTTGAGATGTTCACATATTTCTTCACTGCATTGCGTTTTAGCTAATCCGAGCAGGTTGTTATATTCTTTGACATACGTTCTGTACGCTGGCCATTGATTTCTTTCGAGGGCTTCATTAGCTTGATTTAAGGTTATTTTTGCCATATTGACAAGATGTTCAATATCTGTCATAATGCGTTACTGAGGTACATAACTTTAAAAAGCTAGTCGAAGTTACCGAATTGGCAGAACGCGTTGAAAAGACCGGCCCGAAAAACCGAAAAACGCGTACAAAAGATATGTACCTTTTTGATGTAACAATTGTTACACTTCCAGAAAACACAGCACGCCAACTAGTTAGTGAAAAAAATCCACAGGTCAAAGAAAGACGATTTCAAAGACCTTTAGATGAATGACGAAAACTACAAACTTGAACTTGTGAGGCTGCACGCGTAGGACGTCAGATGTCAGTTTCCCTTTAAGAGACGATTTACGACCCCTACTTGGCTCCAGTCGATGTCTCCAAGCATAAACTGGGCTAGCGCGTCGTGAAGCTTGTCTTTAAGCATTGGGTCATTCGCTACGTGAATAGCGTCGATGAATTGGGCTATCTTTTTGCTGGCCTCATCAAGTGGGCTGTTAGTCCAGAATGAAACAGGAGTGTAGGACTTGTCGAAGTAAGCATTTCCCGCTTTGTCAAACCACGCGCCCCTAGCATTGTCGTAAGCCCAACGAAGCATCAGCGAATCAGCGCGAAATGTTGCCCATTGCCACATAAGCCGCAGTTCCTCGGCGGTGAAAACGAGAGTAGCTTGACCCACTAGTCTTAGATAGAAGTCATCAAAGCACTTACACGGTAAAAGGTCAGCTCTGCCCACCTTCGTAATTCCAAACCCTAAGGAACAGCCTTTCGGACATTCTGTCCAGTAATAAGACGCAGGTTCACCAATTCTACCATAATGATATGCGCTATCATAGCTCCCAGGCTTGCCGAAAAGTTCGTTTCGCTCTGCAAGTTCGCCTCGCAATTTTTCGTTGCAGAGCAAAGCGGGGCTCTCGTAAATGCCCTCGGCTGCCCACGGATTTGGTATCTCACCATAAAGTAGAAACACTTCTTTCCCAGAGTCCTCACTCAACATGATAGCTTTTTCGAGGGCTTCCTCATCTGGATAGCTGCCTTTGACCTCGATAATGTAGTCCTGCTGCGGGAGGTAAAAATCGGGTAAATACGTTGGACCGCTCCCAAATCCTTCTGGTTCATATATGTACGTGATGCCCAAAGACTCAAAAAACACCGCCCACTTGGCCTCCAATCGGCTCTTGTAGGTGATGCCGTGAAATTTAGTCTCCCTAACGTTGGAATACATGTTCGTAAGTTTGTTGAATTATCATATCTCAGGACTTTCTTGTATTTAGTAATGACACCATCGACCTCACCACGGCCCACGACTGGCAGGAGCTGGACCGGGTTCTTCCAGCTTTATTGCTGTCTTGAACTACCCCACTGTGAGCCGCGCTATCGTCGCTAGCGGCCTCTGCTTCGTCATTGGCGAGATTTGCAGGCCCGCGCGACTTTTCTGAAAATTGTGGGAGTGAGCCCGCCATAGCATGCGGATAATAAGGTAGTCTCTTGTGCTACTGGTGGCCGCTGCCTCCAGCATGATATCGACCTGGTTTTTCTCAAGATAGTTAGTTATGTCCTTCATGTTTCTGTGAAGATAGTTTCTATAATGTGTCAAATAGAACCTAAAAATTTGCATTTTGGTCTCGTTTCTAGGTGTGCATTTACGGCCAGGACAAGTAGGCAGTTAGCGTCCTAAATAGGTCCTTTTTTATCCTGTTTTGTGTTTTCCGAACCCACTTTGCACCATGAAAAACCGGGCTGTCAAGCCTTTAGGTGGGCCCACAATAGGCAGGAAACCGAAAATCGCCCCTCATATATGGTCCCTTATATGCTTTCGAGAAAAAGGAAGAAGAGGGAGCGCCTGTAAGCTCGCTCCTTGCTAGTCGTTTAGCTTGTAGGGCTCTGGTAGTCGGTGCATACTGAGTATAAGTTTGAATCTATGTTCAGAAACACCGTGGTGCCATACACGTTCACTCCTACGATGCTCGGTTCGCTAAGCACAATCTTTACCTGCTGGTTGGGATACGTCATAGTGCCGGTGTCAGCATACCATGAGGACAACGCCGTTTGGTCCATAATATCGCTAGTGTATCCGTTACCCTGCGCCGTCGAAATCGCTGCGTTATATTCCTTTGTCGCGGACGTCCTATCCGGCAGCATAACGATTGTAAGCGTATTCCGATACGGCTGTAAGACTTTTGCCCCGTCGTCGACTACCCCTTTGTAAACAGCATTTCCGTTGCTGTCCGTGGACTGGGTAAACGGCGTTACTACAGCATATCCTGTGTGAGAAAATTGTGAGTTTATCGAGTCGGTAACAGATACGCCGTAACCTCCGCCGCTGTTACCCCCACTGCTCGATGTCGTGTTCGAAGATACACAGCCGCTCATTGATACGAGAACAAGAGCGCCGATAAAAAGCAATGGTAACGCATATTTGAGCGGCGTCTTGATATACCGCTTCATCATCCGTGTTATTGGATTCATACTTCATCCCCCATTGTCGTCGGGATTGTTCCAGACTTACAAACCCACCATTTGCAGAGTCCCGTACATGACAATCTCGTTTTGCTGCATGGCCATGCTCATGGACAGCTCGATAAAGTTAAACGTGCCGAGCTGTGTGGCCTCGTTGTTGGTTGTCGCCGCCGTCCCAAACGCTGCTTTGTATGCGTCGTTTGTGGGAAGCGTCATGTTCGCAACTTCGCTCGAGTTTGACGGAGTCATTCCGAACGATTGGTCGTTGAAGAATGTCGTTGCCGCGTCAGTGGTTCCGCACGATTTTATGTTGAGGCTAAATGTCATCCTTGTGCCGTTCTGCCAAATGATGCTTGACTTGTTAACGGTCCTATTCTCAATGACGACAGTGAGTCGCGCAGCATCAGAACCATTGGCGACTACTTTTGACTCCGTGACGGTTTGGTTGCCCGCTGTGAGCAGCTTGACGAATGCGTTCCCATAGTCGACTGCTCGGTTGTCCGATGATGTTGTGGTTGTGTTGTTCGAGGACACACATCCGCACATTCCGACGACGAGCACCGCGAGTAAGCATAGCATCAAAACCATTTTTAACCTAATTCTTGTCATTTATGCCCCCCTTGAAGAAAAAATAAATCAAAAGCGTAAGACGGGGCCAATGAAGCTTAAGAATTGCTATCTGCGGTCGCGGCTGCGTGGTTTAGCGCACCGGCTCAACCAAGCTCCCAATCCGTATTAAGTTGCACGATGTTGTCGAACTGGTAGATGTCGCCGAACTTTTCATTAGGCTCGGACCCCTGGATATAGTACCAATGCTGATAGGCGCTCGGCACCCCAAGCGCACTGATGGCTGTCGGTATAGCCGAATCATTTCTATCAAAGGGCCTATCACTCCAAAGATAGGTGCTCTTGTCAATGGAATCGATGTATTTTGCAGCGTCTTGTGTCGTAGCAAATACCATTAAGGTTTTATTTGCGGCCAGTGGGATTGCACTATAATTTCCTGCGGCTCTTTCGATGAAGAATATGGTAACGCTGTTGCCGCCATTCCACGTCACCTTCTTGGCGTAATGTTCCCACCCTAGAGGGTTGGCTGACATCAACTCGCTTGCTGCACTTTCGAGAATTGGATTGTGTGTTGTAGTAGGAATAGGAGTGGGAACTGAGGGCGTCGGTGAAGGTGAAATTATGTTTATGCAACCCGCTACTAAGAGCGAAGCAATGATAATAACCACTACGAGCATTGCTGCGAGCCGTTTCGACATATTAGGCCCCGCTGTTCGGCCAAATATGGTTAATCGTTACTACGAGAGTGCCATATTGAATAACCTCATAATCTACAGGCGTGGGTGGCGCGCCCCCGCTGTTAAGAAGGAGCGCTGTATCCTGGACCAGTGCTGGAGAGTATCCTAGGGCCGCTTTGACCGCGTCTTGTCCGAAATATGTAGGTTTTGCGGGCCCGCTCGTGGAAGAATCGTTTTTAGCCAGGATTTGATAATCCTTACTTGCTTGCGCGACACTGCTGTCGTTCCAAAATAAGGCAGTTGCATTATCCCCATTGGGAAGCGAAATGCTGGCCACAAGTTCATCTCTAGATTGCTCCGCGTTTTTCGGCAGCCTTTTTGTGATTATTGTATCGGCTGCGTACGCAGCTTTCAGTTTGGAGGCTAGCGTGGCAAGCAATGGGTCATAACCGTTATTGCTTGCTTGTGGAACGCTCGATGCCTGAATGGTAGGAGATGCGGTCGGATTATTTTTTCCGGGACACCCGGCTATCGAGACCATCAATAGACCGACGACACAAACGCTGACTATCGTCAAAAAAGAGCAGTTATCGTATTTCACGTTTCGACCCTTTTGCTATAAACAGACGCGGGACAGCCTATCCCAGTGACACGGCTTCGCTTTATTCGTCATATCTTCACACGTATAGCATTCTGGGCAAATTGAGCAAGAGCAGCCAAAGTAGGTACGCGCCCACTATTACGAGCGTGAAGATTAGCCACCGCGGTATCTGCAACCCATAGAATTCTCCGTACCCATCCGTCATTCTGCATCACCCCTCAGACTTCTGCGTAATTCGATGGCTCTTCTTGCATCTCTTCCGCGTCCTTCTCGATAAGATGAATCAAAAGCGTAAAACAGCCGTGTAGCAGCTTAAACCTGTTGTTTTGCTGCGGTTAGTTTCCCACCGCACGGATAGGCCTCTTTATGCTTCCGTTCATGAAATGCAAAAGTGATGAACAACGACTGCCTGGAAGTCGATGAGCTCATCTTTCAAATCGGGGACTACAAAAACGACTACGCCGATATGGCTGCCGAAACACTTTTCCGGAAGTGCTCAACCAGTTGGGAAGCTTATCAATACCTGCAGGACCGCCTTCACGAAAGCTGGCTACCCAACAGCGCACGTCAGCAGCTGCGACGAATTATCAAAAGGATACAAGTGCAGATTCATCAGTCTCGCGAATACGGCTGGGCGTATGAGCAGCCGTGATGCTAGGGTGTGCGGCTAAATAACAACACTTAAGCTGCCTCGCCGCCGCTTTGCTCTTTTGAATATCTCATTTTCAAGCGAACGATATCAAGGAAGGGGAAGTGAATGAACCGTAAGTGTACTTTTACGAGTATCACGATGGCAATCATCGTGCTCGTCTCGCTCTACACTGTCTGCGCGAGCATCAGCGTGGGTGCCGTCAATAGCGGCGGCGCGAATGTCCAAAGCGCTCTCGTCGGAGCACCTGCCGGAGTCGTCGGAGCACCTGCTGTATGCTCACAGCCCGGTACAAACAGTCTTGACCTTTTTGTACGAGGTAACGACAACGCCCTCTATTGGAGGCACATGGAAGGGGGCGTGTGGGGGGCGTGGGTGAACCTCGGCGGTTACTGGACATCAGACCCCAGTGCAACATCACCCAATAGTGGCAGCGTCGTAGTATGTGCGCGCGGCGACGACGGCGCCTTCTGGTGGAATTATGTCATGGATGGCGGGGTCACTGCGCCCCAGTGGTATTCCTCCGGCGGACAGCTCCTTGCAGGAACCGGTGTGGCAGCATTCTCAAGCGGGGAGTGGGGCGGGGAGTGGGCCTGTTTCGCCGCCGTCGGCACGAACCATCAACTCTATTGGTATACTACTTCGTCTACCTGGCAATCCCTCGGCGGGTACCTCACTGCGTCACCCGCAGGGGCGTCAACGAGCGCTGGTGTGTTCGACGTCTTTGCGCGCGGAAGCAACGGCGCCCTCTATGAGAAGACTAGCACGAACGGAGGCGGAACTTGGGGCGCCTGGGCATCCCTCGGCGGGCAGCTCGCATCGGGTACAGGACCGGCGGTATGCTCGTGGGGCTCCGGTCGTCTCGACGTCTTTGTACAGGGCACCGACGGCGCGCTGTGGCATAAGTGGTGGAATGGCGCGAAGTGGTCCGGCTGGGAATCCCTCGGAGGGAAACTGACATCATCACCAACAGCCGCATCGCGGTCGTCTGGCACAATCGACGTATTTGTGCGTGGCACCGACAATAACCTCTGGAAGAAGACCTACAGCGGTGGGTGGTCCGGCTGGACGTCCGTCTCGGGGTAGTACACTTCGGGTGCGCCGCCCCACACCGAGCGCGACAAAAGGGGGGCGTTCTCGCTTCCTTTCTCTTCTTTTTTGTTTCCCGAACAGGCTAGTCTCTGATATATCGCGGGCGGAGGTACTCCTCACAATACGAAACGCCCTCTTTATCGCCACGCAGTCTGCAGTGGGCGTATTTCTCGCACCTTTGGCAGTTCATCATGTTTGCACTTCATGGACTCCAGCGCAAAGAGGTCTACCCGCGCGGTGGGAAACTAAAACGGCACACTTAAGCTATTACGCCGCCGTCTTAATCTCTTGATTTTGTCCTTTCAAGCGAAGGATATCAAGGAAGGGGAAGTGAATGAATCATAAACGTACTACGATAAGCATCGTTTTAGCAACTCTTATGCTCGTCTCGCTTTTTGCTGCTGTAAGCAGTGCGACGGGCGTGAGTGGCACCGTTAAGGCCGGCACCGGCCCAGCATTGAGCTCCTCGGACGCCTCCACGTCCCCCACGGGGTACCTTAGGACTAGCTTCTTTGCCGTCGACACTGATGGTGCCCTTTGGCACACTAACGGTAGCGGTACCTGGGACTCCCTCGGTGGGGTGTGTACCTCATCACCGGCCGCCATCTCCTGGATAAGCTCTAGCTTCCGCCTCGACGTCTTTGTGCGCGGCAGCGACGGCGCCATGTGGCAGAGATACTACCAGAACGGATGGTCTGGTTGGATACCTCTCGGCGGGCAACTCGCACCAGGCACCGGTCCCGCGGTCGCTTCATGGTCAGCAGGTCGACTCGACGTCTTTGCAGAAGGCACGAACGGCGCCCTGTGGCATAAGTGGTGGAACGGCTCGAAGTGGTCCGGTTGGGAATCCCTCGGTGGGAAGCTGACCGCGTCACCCGCTGCGGTGACTGAAGTCGGGGTGTCAAACGCCCATAACATCTACGTCTTTGTCCGAGGCACCGATGGCGCGGTCTGGCAGAAGTCCTATAATAGCGGTTGGTCTAGCTGGCACTCGCTCGGCGGGCAACTCGCACCAGGCACCGGTCCCGCCGTGAGCCAAGACCTCTGGCTCTTTGCACAAGGCACGGACCATCAGCTCTGGCGAAGGGGCGGCGAAGTCGCGGGGGCAGGCTGGGGACTCACCGCAACGCTTCCCGAGGCGTTGGCCACTGCCTCGCCGGCCGCCCTCCTCCCCCAGCAAGACACCATGGTGTGTGTCATCGGCACTAGCGGGAACGTCTGGTGGAGCGGAGATAGTCTAGGTAATTGGAACTACTGGACCTCCGTGGGCAGCCTGCCATAACGTCCTCTGGGGTTGCTGATGTAGATGTCTAGACTCGTATAGAGCAACGACAGGTAAGGAACGCCCCCGTAACGGATGGGGGCGTATTTTTCTTTTTTCCGCAGTTCTCTGAATGACCGGCCGCAGGACGTGTATGCACGTGCCGTTTTGATGTAAAGACTTAAGCTATTAAGCTGGGTTTACTCTTCAGAGCTTTTTTAAGCGAAGGACATCAGGGAAGGTCAACGAATGAATCATAAACGTACTACGATAAGCATCGTCTTAGCAACTCTCATGCTCGTCTCGCTTTTTGCTGTGGTAAGCACTGCGACGGGCGTGAATGGCACCGTGATGACCGGCACCGGCCCCGCCACGACATACGCGAAGGGTGGGATACCAGTCTTGGTTGCCGTGGACACGAGTAGTCACGTCTGGTGGATGAATGGCACGGGCGGCTGGAGCTCCATCGGCGGGTCCGCGACGTCATCGCCTGCGGCGACCACACCGAGCATGGTCAATGGTGTGTGGGACGTCTTTGTCCGTGGCACCGACGGCGCCGTCTGGTCGAAGACTACCACGAATGATGGCACCTCCTGGTCCAGCTGGCACTCCCTCAGCGGGCAACTCGCATCCGGCACCGGTCCCGCGGCCTGTTCGTGGGGCGCAGGTCGTCTCGACGTCTTTGCAGAAGGTACGAACGGCGTCCTGTATCATAAATGGTCTACAAATTACGGCGCCACGTGGTCCGGCTGGGAATCTCTCGGCGGAAAACTGACGTCGTCACCCGCTGCCGGCGGAGCAACGTCAAACACCACTAATAATATCCAGGTATTTGTGCGTGGCACTGATGGCGCGTGCTGGTACAAAGAATGGACCGGCACTGCTTGGTCTAGCTGGAAATCCCTCGGTGGGCAACTAGCTCCTAACACGGGGCCAACCGGCGGGGTCTTTGTGCAAGGCACGGACCATCAGCTCTGGTGGAAGGATTTCAGCGAAGCTGGCTCTGCATGGAGCCACCTCCCCGCGTGTCCAGAGGTACTGTCCGCGTCCTCACCAGCCGTCGCCCTCAGCTTCCTTGGTCACGTCGAGGTGTTTGTCAGCACCACTAGCGGGAACCTAATGTATTGCTACGCGACTGAGACTTGGAACGGCACTGCTTGGGTTGGCGGCTGGGAATGGTACTCCGAGACTAGCCCCACCTAAGTGAACAACGAACCGGACAAGGCGAGACCACAGAGCCGGAGCAATCCGGCTCAGTCTTTTTTATTTTTGAGTATCTTTGACGGCCCTGCTATTACTTTCAGTCTACTTCTCGGATACAGATAATTGACGTGTTCAACGCTATTATCGTCTATGACGTACTGCGTGCGCTGTGAGTTCTACGTGAAATGCCAAAGACGCGCTGACCAGAATAAAGTCCCGTTTCATTGCGATTTATACCGGCGTCCCGGAGCACCGTATCAAAGCTTGTGTCCCGACGTAATAGTCACCGCAAACGGAACAGTAATGTCAACGTGTCCGGCGTAAAATAGTAGTAACCTAGCAGCGACCTGCAACCAGTTTCACCGACTCACTATGCTAAGCGGAACGCCTCCGTAACGGATGGGGGCGTATTTTTCTTTTTTCCGCATACCTACGAAAACCGGTAAAATGGCGGTAGCTTAACGAATCTTTGAGGCAAAAGAAGGGCGTCGGAGCCCCGAATTTCGGGGTACAACTCGCACTCCCTATTTATTGACCCCCAAAGCGTGCTGGACGCCCTATTTCAACATAGCACGACATAGTGAGACATAATCGAGTATGCTGCTCAGGTGTCGAGGCTCACATTCTTCCAGTATTTCATATACACATCATAAACGGATTCGGGAAGGGGGTGTTTGTAATGACTCCACTCGACCCCCGATACGCCATGAGTCAGAACATATGACCTGTTTGTGTGCTCCCATTCAATAATATCTCCGTGCTGCTCCGCGAACTTTCGCAAATCGCTTAACTCAAAGTGGCCGTTAAACTTACTCATAGAAACGTGGTTGCGCTTTAGCCACATCTGGAAGCTGTTATAGCCAAACATACGGTCTTCGTTCTTGCGGTCGCCGAGTATAGGTTTAATAGCTTTTACGACCTGTGGGTGGAGTGGCACATAATGTTCCATTCGGATTTTGTCTTGCGACGACTCGACGTGAAGCACAGGCTTTTTAGATTTCAACGCTTCGCGGAACTGGCCGACGGTCAAGTTCGCTAATGTTGCCATACTTCGCTGACCTGTGAAAGCCCCGAAAATCACAAACGCCGAATACTGCGCTGACCGCTGAGTGTTGATTTTTCCGTTATTTTCAGCTTGTTTGATGTATCTAAGAACGTTTTCAATATCTTCCGTAGTGACAATTCTCTGAGTAACGTTCTTGCGTTCTTTTAATGCTTTAGGAAGCTCTAAATAAGGAGCAAAGCTCTGATATTGCGGTTCTGAGCGTGTTGTGGCGAGAAACTTCAGAAACGACGTGGCAAAGCTCAGAACCTTAGAATGTGAATCTACTGAGTTATACTTCTTAAGAACCGTTTCGCGCAGTTTTGTTAGGGTATCGCTCGATACTTCGCCTTTCGTGCATTGCCACAACAAGTCAGATGAAAGGTCGAACCAATACAGCGACCTTTTAGCGAGCCCGATTTTTCTATGCGAAACGAAATCATTTAGGTCGGATTTGGAAAAGTGAAGTTCGTTCGACTTTCGTTCGACGTGGTTATGACGGTTATCGTGGCTCTCGCGGCCTATGTTGGCTAGGTATGCGGCACGCTCTTCTTTGAGAAGTGCGGCATAGTCATCCAATACGTTAGTAACGCGGACGGGGACATTTGGCAAAACAACGCGGATGGGGAGAGTTGGCAACTTTCGAATAGTTGGCAACTTTTCCGTCTTCTTGTCGTCTTCGTCTTGAGCCGTATTACTGCTTCCGTTCGCAAAAAGAACGATGGGCTCGGCCGGATTCGAACCGGCGACCTCCGCCGTGTGAAGACGGAGGTTTCTGAGGTGTTTGCGGCCTTTCCGTCAGGTGCTATCACCACGAGAAAGGCTAGCGCTCCTTCGTGAACAGTCTGAAAGATTCGGGTAGGTAACCCCAGCAAGTTTCGAAAAGTGTGAGGTAACCTAATCGTCGGGTAGTCGTAACCCGATTTTGCGTGGTGGAGCGAGATTTTGCTGCGGTGGACTTCCAGCGGTTGCGCCGCGTAGTCAGAATGATGATACCAGCAGTGTTCAGTGGCAGTGGCCAACATAGTGCGTACAAAAAGCGGGCGCTGCCATTTAGCCGTTATGATTAGCCTTCGGTGACTAGGCTTGAAACGAGAGCAGAGACGCAATCATCTCAGAACGTCTGGCAATGCAAAAAACACATATATTCTTAAAACGACCCGCTCGTTGGGTCTTAAGATGTCGGAAGATCAAGAGAAAAAAAGTCGGCGCAAGATCACGCAGCCAGATTTTGGTGCTTATGTGCCACCCTCGCCATCACAAGAGTGGATCAAGTCGCAAAATGAGCAACTTAGGGCTAGGCGCATTGAACAACAAGAACGCGATGCTGTTCAAAAAATGATCTTTGATGAGTTGCGACATCTCTCAGAAGTTCAGGAACAACAACAAACACGCATAAATGACGTAGCCGCGAGCACGGCGGCATTGGCCGCAAGCTCTGGGGAACTCTCGCCGTGGCAGAAGTGGGGCACGCTGACAATCATCCTCTTAAGCGTTGCAAGCATCATTATAGCCGTTATTGTTGGTATCAGGGCAGGCTTCATCTAGCAACCGCGGCGAGAGTAGGACAATTTATATGGGTCTTGTGCTAAGCGAGGGGGCAGCAAGCTTCCAGAGTTTCGCATCTTCTCTCAGTATGTCGCGGCATTTGTTGTACAAATTGTTGGTGCTTGTTGAGAATTTCTCTATGAAACTTTCGCGAAGTGGCTTTGACTCTCCGTCTGGCTCGAAGTGCATGCTCAACTGCACATCGACAAACGTCAGCGAGTCTTTGGGTATTCTATACCTTCCTGCCCAGTCGATAAATTTTTCAAGAGTCTTTAGCAAATTGCATTCATCGCCGGTAAGCTCGACTCCGGAATTTTTTGCGAGCGCCGTCAGCTTATGCGTCACTAAATTCGGGTTGAGCTTGTAACCGTCTCCTTTGTATCGTTTATTTCTGCCCTTTCCTTCGTAAATGGATTCTTTCTCAAGTTTTATTAGTCTCGGGCAACGCGCGACATAGATGCCTTTGAGAAGGTTTTCGACGGCAGCCCCTATCAGATACAGGTAAACGATATCTAAGTCAACGAATACTAAGCCATCGCGAGGCATTCCGTCAGGAAGGTTCGCTTTCTTCTGTTCTGCGATTACAGCGTCGGCCGCTCTCTTAAGCACGCAGGCATGCGTCATCCAGCCATTGGGCATCTGATGCTCTATGTATAGACGTTCTAGCTCTATTTTCGCTCGCAGCACCAGATTTTTTTCTAACGCAGTCTGTTTCTGCAGCATTTCGCTATGTTGGAGCGCGAGCAATATCCTTTGTTCTAACGTCTTGGTAGACGCGTGCTTTTGTCCCTCTTCGCTCATCATATGAAAATGCGCAGCCGTGAAGCCCTACCTGACAAAGGGCATATCACCGCATTCCAGCTGCCGCTTGTCCTCCAGATTTTCTAAGCCACGTTTTGGCATAAATATTTAGATTAGCAAAAGCGGCCTGCCCTAGTGTTGGCGAGTTTCAAGCCCTCTGCGCCCCATCGCCATCAGTTTCAGACCGCAGCCTTTATCGTGTCTTCTGACACGTTTGTGGGCGTCAATGAACGTACCCACACAATCAAGGCGCGTAAGATTGTGACAAAGCGCTGTTACAAAGCTTTATCTTAGCCTCTGGGACTGTCTTACGCGCCTAAAACCTTGGAAGAGGCAATCATGCGCAGATACAAAATCTTGTCATTTGTTTTTGCTTATAAGGGGGATGGATCGTGAATCCAATAGTTAGGAAGATGAAGCAGTATGTCAAAACGCCACTCAAATATACATTGCCCTTGCTTTGCATCGGCGCTCTCGTTCTCGTATCAATTAGTGGTTGCACGTCCCCTGCTACCACTAGTCCAAGTCCGTCTTCTAGCAGCGGACCAACGGCAACGCCTTCGGTGACTCCAACCCCAAACCCCAACGCAGTAACGCCGTTTACGTCGGACCAGCTAAACACGCTGACCAATTCAGAGGCTGGTCTTGGCATGCAAGTCCAGACACCGTACTACCTATACAATTTCAGTTCTAACGGGGACCCAACATACTATGCGGTGTTCACGAACGCAACAGTGACAAAATACGTAGGCCTCTTTCAAACACATAACGCAACAGAAGCGATAGAATCTACAAACCTCACTGTTGCAAACTTCCAAAAAACTGGATGGAGCGGTAACAGTACGGCTACGACAGACGGTACACAGTGGATAGGAACCATCCCAAGACTGTCTACGTTTGATATTTGGAGTTGGAACAATACAAGTGGCGTACCTGCAACCACATATCTCTACGCTGGGACCGTGAACTTCTCAGCACAGAACCGCAACGTAGCAGTAGCTATAGTAGTTGTAGGAAAGTAGGAACGCAATAAACTAAAACGTGACCGCCGAATGCTTATGACAGGTGTTCCATTCACCGCGGCGGTTTCAACCTTAAGAAGGAGGTGAAACACACTTTGCGCAAGCAGAAGTTACATCGGCGCTCGGTCACACTCCGACGGTCATTAAAGACCTATCAATGCACCTGACAGGCCAGCCGATACGGGCGCAGTGGATTCAAGATGATAATATTATCGTATATGTGAACGCTTAGAGGGGGCTAAGCTTGTGGGCGTTCTTAATTGGAAGCATAGCCGTATGCGGACTCGTCGCTCTCGCTCTTTTAGGTTTCGCTGCGCTTGTTTTTTTTTAGCGCTTAAATTTCTTACTCGTTAATTGGTATTCTGTTAATCCTTCTAGTCTTAGGATTTCTCGCGCCCTGCGTAAGGTGGTATAATAATAGAAGGAAGCCGACGGCGCTGGTTACTCCATAAGCCGTCAAGAGGTGAATATAAATCCAATGACACGCATGATGAAGCGGTACATCAAAACGCCGCTCAAATACGCGTTGCCGCTTCTTTTTATCGGCTCTCTTGTTCTCATATCAATAGCGGGCTGCACATCACCCACTAGCAGCAACCAAGCCGCAGGCAACACCTCACAAGCAGCATCAACGACAGCATCAACTTCTGCTTCAGCGTCCGCATCAGCAACGGCTACACCTACACCTTCCGCTACACCAACACCTACCTCCACACCGACAGTCGTGGCAACGGCAACACCCACAGCTACACCCGCGCCAACCACGCTCACCATAAGCGGCCCAACAACTATGGTAAATGGGGGCGGCGGAGTATGGATAGTTTATATTAACGGCCAGCTACCAACAGCAGACCAGGCGGCTCAGATAGTGTGGAATAGCGGAGGTCTGACGGGTGGAGAGAACACCGCGACGCAGCGCCCACTCGGTGCAGCCGGCCCGTATGGTTCGTGGGTGATAGACTCTAACGGCGCAGCGCTTACCGCTCCCGGGACGTACACACTTACGGCGACGTATATGGGTGTGAGTGCGTCGTACACCTTCACGCGGCTTCCTAATTCACCAGCAACGGTTATGCCTTAGGAGTCATGGCGTGAGAGTGTTGGAAAAGTAGACAAAAACGCCGCAAGATACTCAAAAATAAAAAAGACTGAGCCGGATTGCTCCGACTCTGTGGTCTCGCCTTGTCCGGTTCGTTGTTCACTTAGGGGGTGCCGGCGGAGTTCCAGGTGTTCCAGCCGCTAACATCAGCCACACAATACCAGACGGTCCCGCTAGTGCCGCTGACGCTCACCATATTGTGGTCCATGACAACGACGATGGTGGAGGTTGGTGAGGAGGCGGATAGGGCCTCAGGAGCTTGTGTGCCGATGGTTTTCCAGGTAGCCCCACTAGACCACCCTGCGCCGTACCACCAGAGCTGACCATCTGTGCCTTGTACGAACAGGGCGAGGTCTTGGCCCACGCCGGGTCCTGTGCCGGATGCGACTTGTCCGCCGAGAGAGTGCCAGCTAGACCAGCCGTGGTTATAGGACTTCTCCCAGCACGCGCCATCAGTGCCGCGGACAAAGAGGTAAATCGCTTGGCCATTCGATGCTGGATACTGTCCTGTCGCAGCGGGCGACGAGGTTAGCTGCCCG
>Ga0255362_1000077_pt1 | contig 25623 bp, 21 predicted proteins | sample GFST75r2metaG_FD_186000 | JGI IMG/M metagenome (GOLD analysis project Ga0255362, IMG submission 186000)
GTATCCTTCTCTATAAAGTAATTCTGCAGTTAGTAGAGCACCTCCTGCTGCGCCTCGAAGTGTATTGTGAGAAAGACACACAAATTTATAATCAAATAGAGAATCTTCTCTTAGACGTCCAACTTCAACGCCCATTCCTTTCTCCATTTCACGGTCAAGTTTTGGTTGAGGTCTAAACTCATCTTCAAAGTAAGTTATGAACTGCTTTGGTGCTGTAGGAAGTTCTAGAAGCTGAGGTTTTCCTTTAAAAGTTTTAAAGCAATTGAGTATTTCCTCTTTGGAAGGTTTTTTCTCAAATGAAACAAATACTGCAGCAAGATGGCCATCAGAGACTGGAACTCTAATGCATTGCGAAGTAATAATTGGAGTTTTAGTGCAAACTATTTTATTACCTTCAATATGACCCCAAATTTTTAGTGGTTCACCCTCGCTTTTCTCTTCCTCCCCAGGAATGAAAGGAATAACATTATCAAGTATCTCAGGCATTTCTTTAAAAGTTTTTCCACTTCCTGATATTGCTTGATAAGTACAGGCAAGAATTTTAGTAGGGTGGAATTTTAAAAGAGCACTTATAGCAGGAACATAACTCTGAATTGAGCAATTTGGTTTAACTATAATGAAGCCTTTTTTTGTACCTAATCTTTCTCTTTGCTTATGGATTATTTCAAGATGCTCAGGATTTATTTCTGGAATAACCATAGGCACATCTTCTGTAAATCTATGAGCTGAATTATTAGATACAACAGGAACTTCATGTTTTGCATAAGCTTCTTCTATTCTTTTAATCTCTGCTTTATCCATGTCTACAGCACAAAATACAAAGTCAACTTCTTTGGAGATTGTATCTATTTCATAAACGTCTTTTACAACAAAATCTTTAATATATTCGGGCATAGGGATATTCATTTTCCATCTGTCATTTACCGTACTAAAATAAGTTTTTCCAGCAGAACGTTTACTTGCAGCTACCACTGTAACTTCAAAATATGGATGATCTTTAAGAAGCGTTACAAACCTTTGACCAACAAGACCGGTAGCACCTAAGAGACCTACTTTTAATTTTCTGTTCATTATTGAATCCCTCCAAATCATTTTCTACTAATAATTATACACTAAAATCATAATTTAGTGGTTGCAAAATGTGGTGTTAATATTGTAAATAGTGCTATGGTTTTTTGATAAATTTAAAAAAGGGATTCATACTCGGGGGAGAGTATGAATCCCTTTTGTATATATTATATTAAACTGTGAATAAAAGTTCACCATAAGTTGGTAATGGCCAGAACTCGCTATCAACTATAGTTTCAAGTTCATCAGCAACTTCTCTTACTTTTCCCATTTTTTCAAATACGTCAAATTTATAGAAGTGACCTATAGCATAAGTATCTCCAGATAAACTTTCTGCTTTTGCTACTGATTCTTCAAGAAGTCCTATATTATTCTTTAATGAAGCACCTAGTGTTGCTACTTCAGTTAATAATTCAGTTTGAACACTTGTAGTAACTCCAGCGGCTTTTACAGCAGCAATTGATCCAGCAAGGCTAGTTTCAAATTTAATAACAGCAGGTAAAATTTGACGTTTTGCTATTAAAAGTGTTGTAGCAGCTTCTATGCTAATTGTTGTTGAATAGTTTTCAAGTGTAACTTCATAACGTGAATGTAATTCAGCTTTACTTAAAACTCCAAATTTTTCAAATACGGCTACATTTTTATCAGATATTAATGCTTTTGCTGCTTCTACAGTAGTCTTTATATTTGGAAGACCTCTTCTTTCAGCTTCTGCTACCCATTCATCTGAATATCCGTTTCCGTTGAATATGATTTTTTTATGATCTTTAACATTTTCAGTCAATATAGCTTGGATTTCAGCTTTAACATCAGTAGCTTTTTCAAGTCTGTCTGCTATTTCAGAAAGAACTTCAGCAACTACTGTATTTAATGCAATGTTACAGTCAGCTATATTACCTGATGAAGGAACCATTCTAAATTCAAATCTATTACCTGTGAATGCAAATGGTGATGTTCTGTTTCTGTCAGTTGGATCTATATGAAGTACTGGAAGTGTAGCTACCCCAAGATCTAAATCAGGTGCAATTTTTGAATCAGTAGCAGTACCTTTCTCAAGTTGTTCTATTATATCTTCTAATTGATCTCCTAAGAATATAGAAACAATTGCAGGAGGAGCTTCATTAGCACCTAGACGATGGTCATTACCAGCATTTGCAGCGGATACTCTTAACAAATCAGAATATTCATCAACAGCCTTTATAACAGCAGTTAAAAATACTAAGAATTGAGTGTTTTCATGTGGAGTTTTACCTGGTGAAAGAAGATTTTCTCCATCGTCAGTACCCATTGACCAGTTGTTGTGTTTACCAGATCCATTTACGCCTGCAAAAGGTTTTTCATGAAGTAAGCAAACTAAACCATGTCTTAAAGCAACCTTTTTCATAACATCCATAGTAACTTGATTGTTATCTGATGCTACATTTGTTGTACCATATATTGGAGCAAGTTCATGTTGTGAAGGAGCAACTTCATTATGTTTTGTTTTAGCAGGAATTCCAAGTGCCCATAATTCTGAATCTAATTCCTTCATGTAAGATGAAACTCTTTCTTTTAATGAACCAAAATAATGATCATCTAATTCTTGTCCCTTTGGTGGTTTTGCACCAAATAGTGTTCTTCCAGTATAAACAAGATCAGGACGTTTATCATAGACTTTTTTATCAATTAAAAAATATTCCTGTTCAGGTCCAACTGTTGTTGTAACTTTTTTAGTTGTAGTATTTCCTAGCACTTTTAATACACGTACAGCTTCTTTAGAAAGTACTTCCATTGAACGAAGAAGAGGTATCTTCTTATCAAGAGCTTCTCCTGTATAAGAAACGAAAGCTGTAGGAATATACAATGTACCATCTCTTACAAAAGCAGGTGATGTTACATCCCAAGCAGTATAACCTCTTGCACTACATGTTGCACGAAGACCACCAGAAGGGAATGAAGATGCATCTGGTTCGCCTTTAGTTAATTCCTTACCTGAAAACTCTAATAATGCTTTGCCATCTGAAGTTGGTGAAACAAACGCATCATGTTTTTCAGCAGTGGTATCAGTTAGTGGTTGGAACCAATGAGTAAAGTGAGTAGCACCTTTCTCCACAGCCCAATCTTTTAACGAAGAAGCAATTATATTTGCAACCTCTAGATCAAGAATAACACCTTTTTCAATTGTCTTTTTTAAAGATTTGTAAGTAGCCTTAGGAAGACGTTCCTTCATAACTGAATCCGTAAATGAATTTGTACCATAATTTTCAATGAAATTTCCCATTTGAATATCTCCTTTCGTAATAAAAAGCATAGGTTAAATTAACCTTATTTATATAATTAATATTATTAATATCATTAAGCTATGTAGATTTAATTGTGATATTATTCTCGTTTATTATAATACAATTATTAATAATATACAACATTAATTGCAAGACTTCTATTTAAAGTTTGATTAAATTGTGCTTTTATCAAATATAAATAGATATTTAAGAAACTGTCCATATTTAAAAAAGTATATTATTTTAGTATTTATACTATATACTTTTTTTAGATAAACATGTGGGTTATAATTAAAATGTTACAATTATAATTGTTAATCTTATTTTGATATACGATATTTGAGGTGATATAGTGGAAATACAGAATAGACCCATTGGTGTTTTTGACTCTGGAGTAGGTGGAATAAGTGTCCTTAAGGAAGCTATAAAATTACTTCCCAATGAAAATTTTATTTATTACGGTGATTCTAAAAATGCACCCTATGGAACAAAAGATGTTAATGAAGTTAAAAGTCTCAGTTTTAGTGTCACAGATGAATTAATAGACAGAGGAATTAAGGCTTTGGTAGTTGCATGTAATACAGCCACTAGTGCTGCAATCATTGACCTGAGGAAAAGGTATAAAATTCCCATAGTTGGTATAGAACCAGCCTTAAAACCAGCAGTTTTATTAGGAAGAAAGGGCAAAATATTAATAATGGCTACACCTATGACACTTTCAGAAAAAAAATTTTATAATCTGATGAAAAAATATGAAGATGTAGCAGAAATAGTGCCTATGCCCTGTCCTGGGCTTGTAGAATTAATAGAAAATGGTATTTTTTCAGGTGAGAAAATAAACTCATACTTAAAAGAAAAACTGTCAGCATATATTGAATATGGTATTGCTGCAATAGTTTTAGGATGTACACATTACCCATTTGTTAAAAAAGAAATTGGGATTATAGCTAAAAATGTTCCAATAATTGATGGTAGTAGAGGAACTGCAAAGCAGCTTAAGAAGAAATTAACACTACTTCATCTATTAAATAGCAGTGGGAAAATGGGTTATGTTGAATTACATAATTCCCTTGAGGGAAATAAGATGCTTGATATAAGTAGTAAACTTTTAAATATAGAGCTATAAAAGAAAAAAATTTAATGAATTGTAAGAAGTGTAAGTATAAAATATACAAGCACTTCTTATTTTTTATATTATTCTAGTGTATAATAATGATAGAAAAACACATGGAGGAGATAAATATGAAACCTATAGTTACGATTAAAATGGCAAATGGCGATATAATGAAAGCAGAATTATACAAAGATGAGGTACCGAATACGGTGAAAAATTTTGTAAGTCTTATAAATAAAGGCTTTTATGATGGGTTGACATTTCATAGAGTTATACCTGGATTTATGATACAGGGAGGATGCCCTGATGGAAATGGAACAGGCGGTCCTGGATATGCAATAAAGGGAGAATTTAATAGTAATGGATTCAAAAATGAAATAAAACATACTGAGGGAGTTTTATCCATGGCAAGGTCTATGGATAACGATTCTGCAGGAAGTCAATTTTTTCTAATGACATCAGATGCAGGACATTTAGATGGACAGTATGCAGCTTTTGGAAAATTAATTGAAGGTTTGGACATTGCTAAAAAAATAGTTGAAGTAAAAGCAAATCGTAATGACAAACCATTAGAACCAGTAGTAATAGAAAAAGTTACAGTGGACACCTTTGGTGAAGATATTGGAGAACCAGAAACGGTTTAAAATAACTAAGAATTAATCAAGATTTTACTAACATGCAAAAAATGAATAAAATGGAATGCAAAAAATATTTTAAAATACGAATATTTTTTGCATTTCCATTAATTAAGAAGGTTTGTAACTTAAAACTTGTAACTTAATGTGTTTGGGGGTTGAGAGAAAATGGGTCTTAATAATGATAAATTAATTTTAATATATGGTTTTAATCAAGAGGAAATAGTTAAAATAGGAGAAATTATATTAAATAATGATTTTGAGAAGTTTAAAGTTATTGATAATTCTATGGCTACTATGAAAATAGGAGATATAATCCAAGGATTGGAAATACCAACACTGGGGAAAACAATACCTGACCAAAAGGTGATTTTATTTAATAATTTAGAAGATGAACAGCTACAAAAAACATTAGTCACCTTAAAAGAAAAAATTGGCAATGATACTATTTTTGCAGTAGTTACACAGACTTCAATTGAATGGACCTTTGATGGCTTACTTGAACATCTTATGGAAGAAAAAAAATGGGCATCTAAAAGAAAAAAATAATATTTTAGGCTAAGGAATGATGTAAAATGACTAGAGTAGGAGAAAAAATTAAATTATTAAGAGAACAAAATGGAATGACACAAAAGGCTTTAGCAAAAAAATTAGGGGTTTCAGAGAGTTTTATTAATGAAATCGAATTAGGAAGAAAAGTTGCTAGCGACGGAGTTATAAGTAGAATTTCTAAAATATTTGGTAAAGAGCTAGATGACGTAAATATGTACACCGAGGAAGATTCAAAAGATAAGGATGAAAAAGAGAAGGATCAGCCTTTTATAAGGACTAAACCCATTAAAAGTGGTGAGGTTAATCAGGTTTGGAATGATGCATTAAGTTCTATTTTGAAAAGTGTACCTGTATACAAAATGGACCTGAAATCTGTTGTTTCAACTAGGCAACTTCCTTTGGTATCAAATAAAATAGATGGATTTGCTCAAGATAAAGTATTTTTTATAGAAATTGAAAATGATGACATGCTTGGGTTCAGAATTTCAAAGGGCGACATAGCCTTTGCACATACTATTCATGAAGTAGAAAATAACGCAATATGCATTATAAATTATAATAATGAGAATATAATTAGGCAGATAAAGAGGATAGACAACGCCAAATTATTACTGATAAGCAATGCTAGTAGTGTAAAAACTGAGACCGTAAATGTGAAGAATATAAAGGTAATTGCAAAACTTGACAGAGTAGAAATTAAACTTTAAATTAACATAAATTTTATAGTAGGTATTTTCTTTCAGATGCATTACAATTAAGAATAACTTTTATCTAAATAAAAGTTATTCTTAATTGATTACTTTTATTAAAAAATAATGTATAATAGTAGATAGAAATATGTAGAAATTTGCAATATAATATAATATTGTATTTTCAAGTGCAATTAATAACAGGAGGCGTTTATATGAAAGGGACTGTAGTAGCCACATGGGTTAGAACGTGTCGTAAGCTTTATGGAGATTCTGTAGTTAACGAGGCTATGGACAAGATTGGATATGAAAGTAAGAAGATATTTTCACCAGTGGAAGATGTAAAAGACGATAATGTAAACACCTTTATGAAGTATATTTCGGAAAAACAAAATATAGACTTAAAGGAATTATGGAGGACTGTGGGAGAAGATAATATACATGCTTTCCATCATGATTATCCAGCTTTTTTTAAACATGACAATTTATATTCCTTCTTAAGAACCTTGTTTGACATTCATGTTGTAATAACAGAAAGGATTCCAGGTGCAAAACCGCCTATTGTATCTATTGAGGCAATTTCAAGTAGAGAAGCAATATTTACATACAGCTCTAAAAGGGGTATGTTTGATTATTTGCAAGGGGTATTAATAGGAGCAGCAAAGTTTTTTAAGGAAGAAATAAAAACTGAAGTTATGGATAAAACTGATAGTTCTGTAAATCTTAAAATAACCTTTGATAAAGATATATATTATAAAAAGGTTTATAGAATTAATAAGTTATTATCTTTGGGTTTTATAAAAAGTGTAGAGGGTAAAGCAGCACTATTAACATTTTTGATTTCCATAATAACATTCATACCAATATTAGGCACTAATAATATTCTAAAAGCATTGATTACAGCAGCTATAGGTACAGTTGTTACATATATTGGCGTTAAGGTTCTAATGAGACCTAAAAATTTCATAAAAAAAGAGATTGATAAGATTAATAATCATAATTTTACTGTAGATGGACGTATTGTAACTGGAGATTATTTCGAAGATATGTACCAAGGAATTATAAATCATAAAAAGATGATAAGCAAAGATTTTGTTGGATTTAAGGGAATTACAGATGAAATGAACAATTTTGTAAAGAGGATAGAAAAAATATCCACTATAATGAACACTACTTCACAAGAAATATCTGGGGTAGTTGAACAACTTGCCACTACTGCTGTGGATCAGGCTGAAAATACTCAAAATTGTGCAACTACATTGAATGGAAATGTGGAATCGTTAAATAGTGTAGTAAAAAAGGAAAATGAAAATAAAGAGCAACTTGAAAAAGCAATTAAAATTATAAATGCTAGTTACGAAAATGTTGAGACAACAGGAAAAAATATAATGACTAGCTTGACTAAATTTCAAGAAGTTAAGGATAAGGGAATTGAACTAGGATCAAAGGCTAATGATATAAAGGGAATTGTTCAGATAGTATCACAAATATCTGAGCAGATAAATCTTTTAGCACTTAATGCATCTATTGAAGCAGCACGTGCAGGAGAAGCTGGTAAAGGCTTTAGTGTTGTGGCAGAAGAAGTAAGAAAATTAGCTGAACAGACAGGTTCAGCCGTTAAAGATATAAATGGTAGTTTAGAAAATTTTGTTAGTGAGTTAGATGGACTTGTTGAAAAAATAGGTACTCAATATGGAGTATTGGATAGTGAAATAGGTACATTAGAAGATGTTAGAGATCTTAGTTATAAGGCAAAAGTTTCTGCTAAAACAGTGGCAGATGCAATGATAGAGTCAGTAAGTAAACTAAGCAAAGAGGCAATTTCTATAGTTAGTATGTCTGAGAACGTTGAATCCTTAGCAGCTATTGCTGAAGAAAATTCAGCTTCATCAGAAGAAGTTAGTGCTAGTGTAATAAATTATACTAGTGAGATTCAGGAATTAAGCGATAATATGGGTGAATTTAAAAAGGTTACAGAAGGATTTAAGAAAGATTTGGATAAATATAAGATATAAGGCATCTTCAAAAAAATAACTAGTCAGTATGCTAGTCTACTTTGTGTTATACTAGTAGCTTGAATTAGATATGGACTTATAAGAATAGCACTCAGCAGGGTAAGAATCATAGCTGAGTGCTATTTTTTCATGATGATCACTTATGTTATACACCGCTTAAATCAAAGTGTGGTACAAAACTTTCTTTTGCAGTTCCCTCTTCTTGAATAAAAGCGTTTTTAAACCCTAAGTTTTGGCAATAGTCTATTAAACTTTCATAATGCTTTTGATTTAGGGGTTTGTTTATCTCAGGATATTTCGCCGCATTAAACATTGGGGTATACTGATTCATAAGGCTTAGATAAACATTGTTACCATATTTTTTATAGATGTAATCAACTATTTTTTTTGAATCAAAGAGTAACCCGGGAAGCATTAAGTGTCTTATTATAACTCCTTTTAACATAATACTATTTTCGTTAAAAACAGGATTAGGTGCTTGAGACACCATTTCATCAATAGCACAAGATGCAAATTTAAAATAGTCATGTGCCATTGAATATTTTTCAGCAAATTTATTGTTAATATATTTCAGGTCAGGTAAGTATATATCAATGTATCCCTCTAGAGATTTTATTGTCTCCACATTCTCATATCCATTGCTATTATATAAAATTGGGATACTTAAACCGTTTCTTCTTGAAAGTTTTATGGATTCTATAATTTGTGGAACAAAATGGGTAGGAGTAACCAGATTTATATTATGAGCTCCACGGTTTTGTTGTTCCATAAATATTTCACTTAATCTTTCTATTGAGATTTTTTTGCCTATTTGCTCCTGGCTTATTTCATGATTTTGACAAAATACACATTTTAGATTGCAATTTGAAAAAAATATAGTTCCTGAGCCCTTTGTACCGGAAATGCAAGGTTCTTCCCATTTGTGTAGAGAGACTCTAGCAATACTTAAATTGCTACCGGATTTACAAAAACCTAACTCATTTTTTAATCTATTTACATTGCAATTTCTTGGACACAGTTTGCAACTGTTTAACATATTTAGCATAAAAGCACCTTCATTTCATTTAGGCATACTACAAAATAAAATAGAATACTGACTTGCTATTTTTTCATAATGCCTTAGTACTGTTTTTTCTATAAAATATAACACATTGAATTATAAAAATAAAGCTGATAACTCCAAATGCTGGGTATAACAAAGTTATTAATTGTTTGAAACCAACTTGAGATATTGGAATTGCTAATAATAATATGTATATCACAGCTTTTTTATATGGAATATTTAATGACTGTTCTATAGTTTTGGAAACACTAAATATATTTGATACTTCTGTAGAAAACATTTCAAGCCATATTATAACAAGTAGCATTACCTGAATAGTTTTCCCAAAACCATGCACGATATAAAGAAGAGGAATGTCATATTTATATATATAAGGTATATTCATTATTAACATGAAGTTGAGCATAAAACATAATGCTGTTAGAACTAGTGCTCCCAATATAATTCCAACAAACAAATGTTTTTTATTTTTAATGTCTTTAGTAAAAGGAACTAATACACCACTAAAGGATATAGTATTAAAACTTGCATAAACAACCGAGGATAAAAGCCAATAATGCTTTTTATAAGGAATATTTTTAATATGATTTATTGTAATCCCATTACCTGAGAAAGATACAAATAATATAAAAATTGTAGTTATTACAATAAGTAGTGAAGGTACTATTATAGAGTTGATTTCAATGATTCCATTGGTGCCTCTTAGTAGAACGATTAAGGTTATTATGGACATTATGATTATTCCTACAAATGCAGGTAAACCAAAATACTGATTTATTAATGCACCACTACCAGCAAGTATTATTGCTGCACCACTTACCATAAAAAAACTTGTTAACAAGTCGGTTATTTTACCTAAGAAACCAGAGTTTACAAGAATTATTAATTGTTTATATGAGCTTAAATTGTAGATTGTACTCAGATTTATAATTATATAACTTATTGATATATATATAAACATACAGATAAAAATCCCAATAAAACTTTTATAACCAAAGCTTGTGAAAAATTGTGTTATTTCTTGACCAGAAGCTAGACCAGCTCCAACTATTGTTCCTACAAATACTGCTGATATTTGAAAAATTGTATATAAAGATTTTTTCAAGGTAGACCCCCTATATATCTAGATTTTAATGTTTGCAATAAAAAAACAAGGCAAGCTATAAATGTCTTATACTAAAATTATGGAGTTTAGATGGATAATATGCTTAATCAACATAAAAAATATACATAAATTTATGAGAATTTTATAAATGAATTTTATGATTTGTGGGAAACTAATATAAAATTAGTTTATAACGGAGGAAATTATGAAGAAAATATTTTGCATAATACTAATTATATTTCTATTCTTAACCCCAACGGCTTGTAGCAAAGGTATTTCTAGCCCTAGTAGCATACTAAAAAAATTTGATATAGATGATGCTACAAAAACAGTGAATTTTTATATGAATGATATAATGAAAAAGGATATAAGTGCAGCAAGTAAATTGTATGCAAGTGAGTTTAAAAAAAGTAACAGCGAAAAAAACGAACAAGATCTTACAGTTAATGGTTATTTGTTTGACGAAATAACTCAATCCGGAGACATGGCGGTTATTAAGGTAAAAGTTAATAAGATAAATAATAAAACACCTTATGCTTCTTTAGAAACTGAAACATTTAAGGTTGTAAAGGAAAAAAAATTGTATAAAATTAAAAGTATAGATACTGAAAATGAGAAAGAAATATTTGTGGGGGAAAATAACAGTGCCCAAATAAGGATAAGAAGTAAAAATAATATTAAGACAAATTTATTAACAAATTTTGATGGTATGCCTAAATATTATTATGTTCAGGAGGATAAGGCACGGAATAACAAGATTCCCATATCTATTGGACAATATGGGTTAATAGGAATTAGCTTTGATGGATCCTCGGGATTTGTAACTACAAAAGGAAAAAATCCATATATTGAAGTTATAAATCTTGATGAATCAATGATGACACAAGGTGGTACAGGATCACAGGGTTCAGGTGATTCAGGAGGAGCCGGGCAGACCCCAAAAAATGAAATGGCGCCAGAAACACCAGTAGGAAAGGAACTAGTACCACTAGAGGTAATACCAGATGCTGTCATAGAGAACACCATATATTCACAAGATAATAGATACCTAGTGGTGCAGTTTACAAAAAATAATTCAGGGTCAACTTTAAAAATGTATAAATGTAAAGATGGAGAAGGAGCTGGTTTTGATTTTGAAAAAAATTATCCTATGGAAAAAGTAGATGTAAATATAGTTAATTTTGTAAAAAAAGGTCTTATATATCAAGTAACTCCAAAGCAAGATTATGTTAAGGATAAGAGCATAAAGAGCATAATTGGAACCTGGCAGATTGATCCAGTAAGCTCTAAGACAAAATTAGTAGATGAAAAAAAAGCTAATATTTCAAACTAAGAAAGATGACAAGTGACAAGTTAAAATAATTTCATAGCTGCTAGTGCAAAATAATTAATTATTTTACATTAGCAGAAAATCAACACCAAATTATCACTTGTTACTACTTTACAAATTCAGGAGGACATAATGGAACAAAATATAGAGTGGAACGGTAAAAAATATTATAATTTAAATAGTTTTCTTAGAGAAAAATTTGGACAAAAGGTATTTAAAATTTCTCTGGATGGAGGATTTTCATGTCCCAATAGAGACGGTACTATAAGCAGTTTAGGATGTGTATTTTGTAGTGAAAGGGGTTCTGGTGATTTTTCAGGAAATAGAAAGTATTCTATAACTAAGCAATTTACTGATATGAAAAAAATGATGAATAAAAAATGGAAAGATGGAAAATACATAGCGTATTTTCAAGCATATACCAATACCTATGGGGAAATAAAAACACTAAAAGCCTTATATGATGAAGCACTAATGCAAGATGATGTGGTAGCTTTAGCCATAGCTACAAGACCAGATTGTTTAAGTGATCAGGTTCTAGATTTACTAGAGGAATATAATAAAAAAACATATCTTTGGGTGGAACTTGGATTACAAACAATAAACGATAATACAGCAGAGATAATTAATAGAGGATACAAACTTAAAGTATTTGAAGATTCCTTAGATAAACTTAGGTCCAGAGGTATAGATGTAGTAGTTCATACTATATTTGGACTCCCTGGCGAAAGTAAAGAAGACATGCTTAATACTATAGACTATGTAGCCCATAAAGATATTAAAGGCATAAAAATGCATTTATTACATCTTTTAAAAAATACGCCATTGGTTTCGCTACATGAAAAAGGAGGGCTTACTTTTTTAGGTCAACAAGAATATACAGATATAATATGTGAAGCAATTACAAGGCTTCCTCCAGAAATAGTAATTCACAGACTTACAGGGGATGCACCAAGAGAATTATTAATTGAACCTAAGTGGAGTCTTAAAAAATGGGAAGTGCTTAATGAGATTGATTACAAGCTTTCGAAAAATAATTTATATCAAGGTTTGTACTTTCATACAAATTAAACAAAATAGTTTTGTCACTTTTACAAATAGCTTTAATAAATGTAATGGTTTAAACTAAGGATATAATAAATTTAGGGGGAAGCAAATATGGCAGGTTTATCATTAAAACATATATATAAAGTATACACAGGGAATGTAACAGCAGTAAAAGATTTCAATTTGGAAATAGAGGACAAGGAGTTTGTTGTGTTCGTAGGGCCTTCAGGTTGTGGTAAATCAACTACACTAAGAATGATAGCAGGTCTTGAAGATATAACAAAAGGAGAACTTTATATTGGAGGAGAACTAAAAAATGATGTTTCTCCTAAGGACAGAGATATAGCTATGGTTTTTCAAAATTATGCATTGTATCCTCATATGACTGTTTATGATAACATGGCATTTGGTTTAAAACTTAGAAAAACACCTAAAAAAGAAATAGATGAAAAGGTTAGAGACGCTGCAAAACTTCTTGATATCGAGCACCTCTTGGATAGAAAACCAAAGGCACTATCAGGTGGACAAAGACAAAGAGTTGCAATGGGAAGAGCAATAGTTAGAGAACCAAAGGTCTTTTTAATGGATGAACCATTATCAAATCTTGATGCAAAACTTAGAGTACAAATGAGAACTGTAATAGCTAAGCTACATAAAAGATTGGAAACAACCTTTGTATATGTAACACATGACCAAACAGAAGCAATGACACTTGGAACAAAAATAGTAGTTATGAAAGATGGGTTAGTTCAACAGGTTGACTCACCACAACAATTATATAATCATCCTATTAATTTATTTGTTGCAGGGTTTATCGGAAGTCCTCAAATGAACTTTATTGATTCTAAAATTGAAGAGCAAGAAGGCAAGGTGTACGTTACTTTTGAAGATGAAAAAATGCCATTAAGTGATGAAACTAGTAAAATTATTAAAGAAAAAGGCTATGTTGGCAAAGATGTAGTAATGGGAATAAGACCAGAACACCTAGATGATGATCCTGAATTTATAGCAAAACATACAGACGCTATAATTAGTGCAAACGTAGAAGTTACAGAGCTTATGGGTTCAGAAACATTTTTATATTTGAAAAAAGGAAAAGCTGCTTTTACGGCAAAGGTTGCTGGAACATCAAGTGCTCAGCCAGATGATGTTATAAAAATAGCATTAAATCCTGATAGGATTCACATTTTTGACAAAGAAACAGAGTTAACTATAGTTTAGGAGATTTGCTATGAAAGATATTATGAATTTTCTGCAGGACCTTAGTAAAAATACAGGAATTAAATTTAGGTTGATTACTGAAGATGGAGCTATTATATTCAGCAGTGAGTCTTTTATAGAAAATTCTGATATGATATATATATCGGTTAATATGGGTAGTGAAAAAGCTAGAATACATTTGGAAAAAAAGTTTAAGGAATGTGCATCAATATTAAAGTATACTATAGAAGATAAATATAGAGATATATACTTAAAAAAAGAGAGAATCATAAGTGATATTTTAGATGGTAAAGATGTATCAGATGAAATGGTCCATAAAAGTATAGCATTTTTGGATTCTGGTTGTAATCTATTTCTTGTAAAAACAAAAGGAAATATACATGAAGCAATAGATGTTATTAAAGAAATTTATAGAAAATATGATGTGATTACAATGATTTATCATGATGATATTATTGTAATAGGCAGTTTTGATGAAATAAAGGAGCATGCAAAGGCAATAAAGGAAACAATTAATTCAAATTTATTTTGCAAATGTTATGTGAGTTATGGGAATGTTGCTCATAACAAATATGGCATAGAAAGAGCTTTTCATGAAAGCCAGCAAAGTATGATGTTAAGTGAAAAATTTTCTGTTAGAGAAGAAGTTTTGGATTATAACAAGCTACTTTTCGAGAAAATAGTATATAGTTTAGACACAAAACTTAAACAGGAATTTTTAAACAAGTTTGAAGCTAAGTTTAACGACTTTGATTCTGAAATGATATCAACTATAGATGAGTTTATAAATTGTGGATTAAATACAAGTGATGCAGCACGAAAATTATATGTTCACAGGAATACTCTTATATATAGGTTAGATAAAATAAAAAAAGAGACAGGCTTTGACATTAGAAATTTTAGAGAAGCAACAGTATTTACAATAAGCTTCTTGGTATGGAGAGAAAAAAACAAACAAACAAATTAAATTACCCCTTTATTAAAAAATCAGACTGTGGTTCTTCTTTGATGAAACATAGTCTGATTTATTTTTTTGTCTAATATTTTAAGTGTTATAATTATTATATAAGAATTCAAGGGGGCATTTAAATGAAGATTGATATAATAATATCTGCTGATGATATTAAAGAAGACAAAATAAAGGGAAAATCTGTGGTAGTAATAGATGTGCTTAGAGCCACATCGGTAATAGTTACAGCTATTAGTAATGGTTGCAAAAAAGTTATTCCAGTAGTGGATGTTGACGCAGCACGAGAAATAGCATCAAAAGATAGAAATATGTATTTGCTTGGTGGAGAAAGAAAGGCATTAAAAATTGAGGGGTTTGATTTTTCAAATTCACCACTTGAATATAAAGCGAGTATTGTTAATGGCAAAACAGTTGTTATGACCACTACTAATGGTACTAGAGCAATAAAGGGAAGTACCGCTGCTAAAAACATAATTATAGGTGCTATGATTAATGCTAAGGCAGTTTCAGATAGGCTTAAAGAACTAAATAATGACGTTGTTATAGTTAATGCTGGAACCTATGGACAATTCTCAATAGATGATTTTATATGTGCCGGATACATTATAAGTTTATTAAATGAAAAATCTAGTTTAGAATTTACGGATATAGCAACCACTGCGTTATATGTATATGAGCAAAACAAAGATATTACAAGCTTTATAAAATATGCAAGTCATTATAATGTGATTAAAGATCTTGGACTTTATGAAGATCTTAAATATTGTTGTTCTAAAGATATTACAGATGTAGTTCCTGAATATATTGAAGGCATTATAAAATAAATTTTTGAAGTGTTTTTTCTTTCTTACTCGTTATAGTAAGTGTAAGGCATCATCAAAGAAATAACAAGTCAGTATTCTGGTCTATTTTGTGGTATGCTTCGTCGCCATCACCATTACATAGCCCACTATGCGCAGGTAATGGCTCCTCGCCTACCGCAAAATATTCTCAGAATCTTTGACTTGTTATTTCTTTTCAGATGCCTGTAAGGACAAAAAGGCGGTGATAATTATTGATAAAGAACAGTATATAAACCATATAAAACAATATGAACGTCTAATTATTAGCATTTGTCTGTCCTTTACAAAAAATTATTTTGATGCTGAGGATTTGGCACAACAAACCTTTTTGTCTGCTTACGAAAACTTAGAAAAATTTGATGGAGAAAATTTTAAAGCTTGGCTTACTAGGATTGCTGCGAATAAATGTAAAGATTTTATTAAAAGTCCAGCAAGAAAAACTGATAATCTATCCCAGGATGATTATGAATGTTTGGAAGGAAACGTTAGTTCACCAGAAGGTGTGTTTATGAAAAAATATACTGATGAGAAAATATATAAGTTGTGTTGTAAACTGAAAGATCCATACAAGACAATATCGGTAAATTATTTTTGTGAAAATATTAAACTTTCATCTATGGCAAAAGATACAGGTCAGAGTCTAAGGACATTGCAAACTCAACTTTATAGGTCGAAAAAACTGCTTAAAGTTTTATGGAAGGAGGAGTCTATGTGAATAATTTATTATTTGATAAAAATGGTCATTTGAATAAAATATCACTTTTAAAGCTTAAAGAAAGTTCATTAGAAGATGAAGAGCTATCTTTGGCTATAGAACACATATGTAATTGTGAAAAATGTGCGGATGTTTTTGCTAATAGCTACAATGATAATGAACTTGCAGAAGCTCCTTTAGGTTTTCATAATGAAATACAAGAAAGAATAAAAAAGAAACGAGAAAGTGACATTAAATTCTTTTTTTACTCCCTCAGAGTTACAGTTGCTGCATGTATAGCCTTGGTGATTGTTTTTTCAAATACACTAAGTTTTGCTGCTAATAAAGCAATAAAACCAGGAGATATAAATCCTCCAAATTTAAGTGTTGTAAGCACTATTAATGCACGGCTTAATAATTTTTCAACAAAAATAATTAACATGGAGGTTTTTAACAATGAGAAAGAAAAAAAATAACTTTTTAACTTTTATTTTTTCACTTTTACCTGGAGCAGGACATATGTATATGGGATTTATGAAAAAAGGTGTCTCACTTATGTCGGCGTTTTTCATTATAATATTTATATCTTCTTTTCTTGATATAGGTCAACTACTTTATATTGTACCAGTTTTATGGTTTTATTCTTTCTTTGATTCCATAAATACAGGGTATTCAACGGATGAAGAATTTTTAAAAGTAGAGGATAATTATTTGTTTACATTTGATAAATTCATGGAAATAGATAAAAATATGGTTATAAGGAGCAGATTTTTCGCAGGGATATTATTATTGATATTTGGTATATTCCTAATATGGAAAAACACCATGGTTCAGCTAAGCAGCGTTATTCCTCAACCTATTTATGATATCATGAGCAACATAATTAGTAATCTTCCAAGACTTATTATTGGTATTGCAATAATTGTTGTTGGCATTAAACTTATTATAGGCAAGAAAAAGGAGGACGATTTGAATGCTTAAAGGTCGCAGGGTAGGCACTTTTACAGCAGGGTTAGTTTTGATTGTTTTCGGAATATTATTTTTACTTAGACTAGTGTTTCCAGCTATTAAATTTTCAAACATATTATCACTTTGGCCACTTATTCTAGTGCTTTTAGGTGTTGAGATTCTTGTATCCTATATGATAAATAAGGATGAAAAAATGAGGTATGATACTGGCGCCATATTTTTAGTCATAGTATTATCATTTTTCTCAATGGGCATGGCTGTATTGGAGCTTGCAATTAAATATCAAATAAATGGGAAGTATATAAGATTTTAAAATGATATGTTTCAAAATGATTCGAATCATTTTGAGACATATTTTTTTATTATGAAATTGCTATATAATTTATGTAGCATAAAATAGTGTAGATAGGAGGTATATTATCATATCTCAAATTATAAGTTAATCTTATTAAAATAAAGGGAATAATATTTACTACGCATTACCGTTTAATAAAAGCCATATGTATATGAATCTCGCTATTTTCCATTAGTTAAGAAATTAAGATAAAAAAGCAGCTAAGGCTTTTATTTATAAGATTTCATCTAATGATAATTTTTCTTCTTTAACTATCGTGCACCTTGCAGGATGTCTTGCATTTGAATCCTTATCTATGAATCTATAAACTAAAAGCTTGTTTGAATCTTTTAGTAGTTCAATAATTTCTTTTATTCTATTGAAGTTATTTTTATTACTCCCCCCATCCTATGTAAACCCTGTCTGAATTTTTAATAGCATATTCTATCCATTCATCAGCTTCCTTAGGTACTCTTTTATTTTCATTTTTTATTTTCTTAGAATCTGGTTCGACAATAGTATATAAATTTAAGAAATATATTCCACCATATTTATTTTCATTCATAAGATAATTCATAACTTTCATTGTAGTTATATCAAATATGTTTTCATTTGCATAACTTGGATTAAAAAGAATAACTGAAACACAATTTTTAGTACTATCCCAAATGCGAGTTAGTATATATCTATGATTAACTTTATTGTTATTAAATATAGATTTGCTTTCAATTACAGATGGAACTTTATTATCAAAATCATTGATATTAATCATTAAGTATATTCACCTCCATTTACTTATTATAACTAATAACTGAATCAAAATAAATGTTATAATATAAGCAAAAGGTTATATGTCCAAATATTTAGAAAAACTGACAATATATAAGAATGATTTTCATCTTACACGTGGACATGAAAAATAAATAGGATTAATATGTTTGAAGAAATGAACTGGAAAGAATGAGTAAAAATAAGATATTATGAGGGATGAATATGTTGTATGATTTCAAAAATTAATTGGTGATATTTTAAGAGAAAAATATGATAATAGTCATATAGAGCGATTTGGAAAAGGAAGGGATGGAGGAATTGATTTAAGATTTAACTATAACTCAGAAGTGTACATTGTGCAGTGCAAACATTATGCAGATTCAACAGTGAGCAAACTATGCTCGGTATTAAAAAATGATGAATTACCCAAAATTATAAAATTAAAACCTAAAAGATACTTGCTATTTACATCACTTAAATTAATGCCCGCAAATAAAAAAGCAATTGTAAAAGCGTTAGATGATAATATTCTCGTAAATGATATATGGGGTAGAGAAGAGTTAAATGATGAAATATCTAAATATTCTGCTGTAGAGAAAAGAAATTATAAATTGTGGTTTAAAAGCATAGAAGTTCTCGAACATATAATTAATAAGAAGTACGTTAACAAAGCACAAATGTCATTAAATAGGATAAAACCAAAAATTACTTACTATGTTGAACAGGATATTTTTAATACAGCATATAGTATATTGCAAAACCAAAATATATTGGTTATAAAGGGAAATCCTGGTGTAGGTAAGTCAATGCTTGCCAATGCTTTGACCCTAAGATATTTATTGGAGGGGCATGAATATTATGAAATACAATCTATAGATGAATTCTACCAATTATATGAACAAGATAGCGATAGAAAACAAATATTCTTTTTTGATGATTTTTTAGGACAAACAGAGATAAATTCAAATTTCAGTTCAACCTTCTGTAAAAATATGGACGATATTTATGAAGACAGGAGACTGTCACCACATGGAAGTAAAAAATTTATATTAACTACACGCAATTATATTTTAAATTCTGCAAAAGAATTAAGTTCAGAAAATCACGGAATATTTGATAATAAGTTCATTATTGAGTTAGAGTTACAAGATGACGCACGTAATTGTGCTATATTTGCTAAAAGATTAAAATATGAGAAAATTAATTGTGAAGAAATAATTAAAGGTGAAAAATATATGTCTATCATAAATCATAAAAACTTTACTCCAAGAATAATAGATATTATTTTGTGTAGGTATAAAAATGAAGATAATATAGTTGAAAAATTGATGCAAGCCTTAGATAATCCGGAAGATATTTGGAAAAATTCAGTCGAAGCATTAGATCGCAACGCAGAATCTTTAATTTACATATTACTTTTATACAACTATGGAGTTAGTCTGAAACAATTAAGGGATGATTATGATAATTATAATCTGGTAAGAGCAAATCATTACAGATACGAAATAATTGATAATGCATTTAATAAGGTATTGAAAGAAATGGACGGATCATTTATAAATATTAATGCAACAGATAATGAAGTAAAATATATTAATCCGAGTTTAGAAGATTATATCAAAAATAAAGTTGACAGCACATTTTCGCAAAATGAGTTTGTTATGTTATTAAAGAGTATCAGGACATATAATGCTACAATTAATCTGCTTGAAAAAGTTAATATTAAAGATAAACTAATAAAATATAAAGGATTAGAGGAATTAATTATTGAAATTGTGCAAGATGAGTTTAGTAAAAAATTGGATAATGCTCAAATGGCAATCGATAAGTTAGAAAGATTAACATGGAGTTTGGTTACAGAAAACAAGGTAATATTCAGGATTGCAGTAACAAGTGAGTATACTTATTCAGAAAATATAATGAATTTAATTAGTAAAGTGATTATAGATATATTGCACCAAAATATTGAATGTGAACAACAATTTAAAGTTTTGGAAATTATCAAAATGTGCATTAATGGTAATCTAATTTCTATTGAGGTCCAAAAGCAAATATATGAATTATTTTGTTTTAATATTTTGAATAGAATTAAAGAAATGGACGAATATGATTGTATAGATGATTTGTATATTGCTTTGTACTGTCACGTGTGTTTACAGTTTGATTTTAAAGAAAATAATGATTTGGATGAAAGAGTGAGACAAGAAATATTAAAGAGAAAGGATGGCAATATTTATCACTTGTTTACAGTTTATGATGAAAATGCAATTAGTTATATTGAAAATATCGGAGATCACTTTGGTATTGATGTAAGTGATTCAGTTCGAGATTTTAAAGAAGGTTATCAAGATTATATGGAAATGTTAGATGATTGTAGAGATGATTATGATTATTATGATAGACGAGAAGCAGCTAAATACAGTGCTAATTATAAAGAACCTTTAAAAGAAATATTTCAAGGCATATTAAAAGATAATTTGGATTCATAAATTTACTAAACGTATTCATGTTTTAGTAGCATACAATCTGTTGTTCTATTTAAAATCATTTACGTATCAAGTATAGCAATTTCAAAGGTTTTAAGGATAAATCTTTGGCTAGATAATAAGACTTAATGAACTATGAGAAAAAGCAGGGGAAGGCATGTGAAAGAGACTATTCGAGCTAGAATTTAGAAGGACTTAGGCTTAGGTTTCTTAAATCCCGTTAAGAAACCTTTACTGTCTGAGCGCAGCGAGTTTAAAGGTTTTAGGGATTTGAGAAACCTAAGCATTAGTCTTTCTTAATTCTAGCGAGTAGCCTCTGAACATACCTTCCCCTGCTATCCTCATAGTAATGAAGTTTATTTCATTACATTTTGGTTGACCAATCTTCGCAGTTCCACACATCAGTTACAATATCTTCATAGAATTCAGGTTCATGGCAAACTAGAAGTATGCTTCCTTTGTATGCTTTAAGTGCTCTCTTTAATTCATTTTTTGCGTCAACATCAAGATGATTTGTTGGTTCGTCAAGTATAAGTATATTTGTTTCTACATTTATTAGTTTACAAAGTCTAACCTTTGCTTGCTCTCCACCACTTAGAACTTTAACCTTACTTTCTATATGTTTTGTTGTAAGGCCACATCGTGCAAGGGCTGCTCTTGCTTCATATTGACTATAAGATTGAAAGTCATTCCAAAACTCTTCTAAGCAAGTATTATAATTAGCTTTTTTTATCTCCTGTTCAAAATATCCTATATGTTGATATTCACCCAAAGTTACTTCACCTGAAAGTGCAGGTATTTGGCCAATAAGACTTTTTAGAAGTGTTGTTTTACCAAGTCCATTTGATCCTACAAGTGCAATCTTTTGTCCTCTCTCCATTTTTAAATTCAGAGATCTTGAGAGTGGATCATTATAACCAATTACTAGGTGGTCAGTTTCAAATACCAGTTTGCTTGTAGCTCGTGCTGCTTTAAAATTGAATTGAGGTTTTGGTGCATCTTGACTTATCTCAAGTCTTTCAATTTTATTTAATTGTTTTTGTCTTGATTTTGCCATGCCAGTTGTTGAAGCTCTTGCCATATTTTTTGCAACAAAAGTTTCCAGTCTTGAAATTTCAGCTTTTTGTTTTTCGAAAGCTGCTTCGTGTAACTTTTTATTAACTTCATACATTCTCAAAAAATTGTCATAATCCCCAACATATCTTGTTAGTTGTTTATTTTCAAGATGGTAAATTAAAGTTGTTACACTGTTTAAAAACGGTATATCATGGGATATCAATATAAACGCATTTTCATAAGATTGCAAGTATCTTTTTAACCACTCAACATGTTCTACATCTAAATAATTTGTAGGTTCATCCAAAAGTAAAATATCTGGATTTTCAAGTAAAAGTTTTCCAAGGAGTACCTTTGTTCTCTGACCACCACTTAATTCAGTTACGTCCTTATCTAGACCTACATCAGTAAGTCCAAGTCCTTTAGCAACTTCTTCAACTTTTGAATCAATTATATAAAATCCATTATTGTCTAGTGCATCTTGGATTGTACCCATTCTATCTAGAAGTTTTTCTAAAGCATCTGGGTCTGCATCTGTCATTTTATCTGCTACACTCATAAGTTCTTTTTCAAGGTCAAGTAAATATTTAAAGGCATTTTTTAGCACATCTCTTATGCTTTGACCTTTTATAAGTTCGGCATGCTGATCCATATAACCAACTCTTATATTATTAGACCATTCAACCTTGCCTTCATCGGGCATGATTTTTCCTGTGATTATATTCATAAATGTAGATTTACCTTCACCATTGGCTCCGATAAGGCCTACATGTTCTCCCTTTAATAACCTAAAAGAAACATCATCAAAAATTGGTCTTTCTCCGAAACCGTGACTAATATTTTTTACTGTAAGTATACTCATTTTATCCTGATTTTAATATATTAAACAAATTTGCTTGTAATATATTTTCACTTTATCCTTTGATAAGTTGGTAGTATTATATGATTTAAGTACTAAGGTTAATACTAAACTAGTAATAACAAGAGTTCTCTCATATTTACTATCCCAAACCAGGACTTCTCACCTCAACTTTCGTTTATATATTTTTATATATTATTATTATACCATTATTCGACTTATTATAATTTTTTGAAAACCATTGCAATATAAAACTTTATATTTATATCAATTAATAGTTTATGTTAGGCTAATGTCTATGTCAAAGAAAACTTTATAAAAAGGTGAAAAATTATTTTAAAGATATGTTATAATTCTTTAGATATTAGAAATTATAATAATAAAATTCAGTAATTTATAAAGATAATTACAGGGGGAAAAATAATGGCATGTAAATTTTATTTGACAAAACGAAAAAATATATTAGCTGAGAATGGTCATTCATGGATATTTTCTAATGAAATTGAAGGTTACGATGGGGAATACAAAAATGGTGATATTGTAGAGGCTTATACATATGACGATAGATTTTTAGGTAAGGGTTATATAAATGATAAGTCACAGATTACAATTAGGATACTTACAAGGGACATAGAAGAAGAAATCAACAAAGATTTTTTCAAAAAACGGCTAAAAAATGCTTGGGATTATAGAAAAAAAGTAATTGATACAAGTAGCTGTAGATTTGTTTTTGGAGAAGCAGACTTTCTTCCAGGACTAACAATTGATAAATTTGAAGATTATTATGTAATTCAGTCTTCAGCACTTGGAATTGAAAAATACAAGAGTATTATAGCTGATATACTTGTTGAAGAATATAAAGCTAAAGGTGTTTACGAAAGAAGTGATGCAAAAGTTAGAGAAAAAGAAGGATTAGAGTCTATAACAGGCTTCTTAACTGAACCTTTTGATACAATGATTGAAATTATAGAAAATGGTGTTAAATATTATGTGGATATTGCTGAAGGACAGAAAACTGGATTTTTTTTGGACCAAAAAGGAAATCGAAAGGCAATACATAAAATATGTAAGGATGCTGAGGTACTAGACGTCTTTACTCACACAGGTTCATTTGCTTTAAATGCTGGGGTTGCCGGAGCGAAAAGTGTTATAGGAATCGATATTTCAGGGGCTGCCATAGACTTATGTAGAAAAAACTCAGAACTTAATGGTCTTTCAGATGTAGTGAAATTTCAATGTGAGAATGCTTTCGATATACTTAAAAAGTGGTCTGATGAAGGCATAACATATGACGTTGTAATTCTTGATCCACCTGCATTTACTAAGGCTAAAGATACAATAAAAAATGCTTCAAGAGGATATAAAGAAATTAATCTTAGAGGAATAAAACTTGTACGGGAAAATGGATTCCTTGTGACTTGCTCATGTTCCCATTTTATGAATCCTGAGCTTTTTAAACAAACTATTGCAGCAGCTGCAAAAGATGCAGGAAGAATGTTAAGGCAGGTAGAATTTAGAACTCAAGGAGCAGACCATCCTATTTTATGGACTTCGGATGAGTCTTACTACTTAAAGTTTTATATATTCCAAGTGATCTAGAAAAAAGTGACAAGTAAAACTTGTCACTTTTAACTAATATAGTTTTTTATAGATTGTTAGAATCTCGTCCCTATCAAGGTGATCATAGTTGTTTACTAAAAGTCTCTGTTGCCCTTCTATAACATTGTCAGTGAAGCTTTCAATTTCCTCAATTTTCATTCCATATTCTCTAAGTGGCTTTCTAACTAATAATTTATCTAGAACGTTTGAAAGCTGGTCATAAACATCACAAGTATTTGGAACTTTCAGTATTTCGGCTAGAATGCTATTAATCTTTTTTATTTTTCCATGGGGATTCTTAAGGTTATAGGTCTTAAATACCTCAGTAAAAAATTGATAGTTAGCTTCCCCGTGAGGAACGTGATAACTTCCGCCTAAAGGATAAGATAAGGCATGTACGGCACCCACACCGGCATTTGAGAAAGCTATTCCTGCAAGATTACTGCCAATCACAAAATCATCTATAATTTCTAATCTATGTTCAGGTCCTTTTTTTACTATTGAAATATAACCATTTAGTATTAATTCTATAGCTTTTATACTAAATAATTCTGTAGATGTATTTGATTTTGGTGAAACATAAGATTCCACCGCATGAATTAAAGCATCCACTGAACTTGTAACAAAAAATTTATAGGGAAGCACTTTTACAAGTTCTGGAATTAGTACTGCATAGTCAGCGAATAATTCATCTGTGGCAAGGCCCATTTTTGTATGTTTTGCTTTAAATTCTACTATTGAGATATTTGTAACTTCACTACCAGTGCCACAAGTGGTTGGAACTATGATAAGTTCTTTTCCCTTAATTATAGGAATCTTTTTTTCAAATAGATCTAAAGTTTTAGTAACATTGTTTATAACTAAAAGTTTAGCTATATCTACTATTGATCCGCCACCAATAGCGATTATCCGCTTATAATCTTTAGGATTCACATCTTTCATG
>Ga0255362_1000079_pt1 | contig 25400 bp, 15 predicted proteins | sample GFST75r2metaG_FD_186000 | JGI IMG/M metagenome (GOLD analysis project Ga0255362, IMG submission 186000)
CCCACTGGCAAACGCGGCCGTATCGCTTCACATGGGCGATGTAATTTTGGCATCCGCCCAAACCAACGGCAACGGTCAGTACGCCTTCGCGGCTCCCGTAGGCGTGTACTACTTTCCGGCAGCATTTTCGAATGGTGCCACGATCTACACCGTTGCTGAACCTGGTAATGCCTCGCTCCCAAGCGCGCCGAGCGCGGTGACCACCGTTTCCGTCGATTCGCTTCCGTTATATCTCATTATTGCCGCGGTCACCGTAGTGATCCTGATTGTGCTTTACGTTATCGCGCGGCGAATGCGTGGACAAGCAGTGCTGCCTCTTGGCAGGAGACACGCGAAACCGGTCGAGCAACCGACAAGCGGGCCGGCAGGAGCGCCGCTACCTGAAGCGAGCGCGCAAAATGAACACGAACTCGCAGGGGAAATTGCGCCAGCTGCTGATGCCGCAGCGGAAGTTTCACCGCCGGAAGCGCCTGAATTAGCACCAGGGGGGCCCGCCGAACGCACCTCGCCACTCGTGGACGAGGAGCCGCAAGCGCCCGAATCGGAGGAAGCGCCACCGGAAAGCGTTGCCGAATCGGGTGTGCTAAAACAAGCGCGCGACTTTTTTGAGCACGGCAACGATCGGCAGGCGGTCAATGCGCTCTATGATGCGGCACTAACGGCTCTCGCAACGACGCACGAGGTCACGATCGCGTCGAGCGCGACGCACTGGGAGAACTATTACGCCGTTGCTGCCGTCGTGCCGGACGTGCAAGTGCCCTTGCGCACGCTCACCGTCGTGTACGAGCGTGCCAATTATGCGCGCAAAACGCTCACCGACGAGCAGCGTAATGCGGCGCTTGAGGCGTTTCGTGCCATCGCGGCACACGTCGAGGGAGTGAAAGAGGGCACGTAAGCGGTCGTCGTTCAGAGGCGTTGACGCGCGCTCGATTGCCGCATGGTCGTACACGCATTCGCCACTGCGTATGAACAACCCCTCGTCGGCGGTGTGGGGCTCTGCGCTTCGCAAGGCGAGGTCTAACGAATACAGGGCGCTCCCGGAACGATAGTCGGGATTCTTCACGAGGCGTATTTCGGGGTGCTCGCGCATCAAGCAGCGTTTCATCTGGCCGTGCTGATAGCCAGAGACGACCGAAATGGAGGCCGTTTCGACGCCTGCACGACTGTACCCCCGTATTTGACGTTCGAGCAGAGAAATCCCGTTAATCTTGATCAATGCGCCCAGTTTTCGGAGGGTCAAGGGGCGCAGCTGCGGGTTGTCGTTCGCGGCGAGTATGATGGCCTTCATGCGCTCACTCCGGCACAGCGGATACGGACGACTAAACGCACGTCTCGCTTATACCACCAGCTGACGCGCACGGTCACCGTCCGCACGCGTGCGTGTCGCGGCTCGGCAGGTCCCGCAGGTGGGCGCCCAAAACGCTGCTGCGGCGTTTCATCACCCGCTGTCCATTACAAAACGATAAGGAGGTTGAGCGAGCAAGCACCGAGGAACCTGAGTGCACGGTTGAGGAGGTAGGCGTGCGTGAAGGTCAAATGTGGCAAACGGCTGATCAAACCCGAGGTCCAGTGACGCTACGACCTCCGTGACGTCGCCTTCGACAGCACTTAGTGTGAGTGAGCGCTGGATCGCGGGGTCTCGTGCCCACCCCGAGCGGTACGAAGAAGCGCCGTGTCGAAACTAGCCAGCTCACGGCGCGCGTCTTGTCTGCACGTGATGTGTGGTGACTGCTCGGCCGAGAGCATGTGAGAGGAGAGAAAATGCCACGGGCTCTGCTCCAGGGTATTACGGCCGAACGCGAGGACAGCGTAACGACGGCGTGGACCGAATCCAACAAAAAGAGGAAAACTCCGATACTTCGGGTGACAAACTGAACGACAAATGGGTCCGCACAAAGCTGCAAAACGGGGCAAAATGCCCCGACGTTCGCAGGGTCAGCGCTTACGCCATTAATCTACCCAATCACCATATTCGCGAAGCTGCTCGATGTCGGCGTCTACTCGCGTATGCGTCATTGATTCTTCTGCAGCGAGGATCACGAGAAGCGCTAGCGTGCCTACCGCACTTAAGGCTTCTGTAGCTCGTGTGACAATTTCTCGGCGCGGCTTAACCCACGTGTGTCCGTCCAGCAGCGGCATTTCATCGTAAGCAGAACCCAGAATGTGGTTATGTGCCATATGACTCCCTGCCTATGATGATTGGGTGTTAGTATATACAGTTGACGATACAGTTGACGAAATGACCCCATATTGCCTGAAGTTGTTGATATTGTGTCGTTATTTCAACGACTCAATCGCTAAAGGAAGCAAAGACCAAGCAGATACGGAAGCGGCAGCCTTCACGGTCTCTAGAAGCGAAAGGCTTGAATAGTGGAAAAGCAAAGGATATAAGAACAATGACGCCGGCAGTGCGTCGCCGACGACTTTTTGTTGCGCCGCAGCGCTTTGCTGCGACATCGCGCCGCCTTGATTCGCACCCCCGTGACGCCACGAAGGATTCGTTCAGATCGCAGCACAAGCGGGTATACGAGGACACGGAATGGAAACGCACGAAATACTCATTACGGGCGGAGCTGGCTTTATCGGAACGAACTTGGCTACGGAGCTGCGAAATCGTGGTCACCAGGTATTAACCACTGACCTGTACCATACTGGGACCGAGGAGCACATCAGAGCTGATGTGCGAAGCTACCGACAGGTCGAGAGGCTGTTTGACGACCGTCAGTTTGACTACGTGTATCACCTCGCAGCAGAGTACGGCCGCTGGAACGGCGAAGAGTATTATGAGAATCTGTGGCCTACGAACGCCGTCGGAACAAAACACATGCTGCGCATGCAAGAGAAGAAGGGCTTTCGATTGATCTTCTTCTCGTCTGCGGAAGTGTACGGTGACTACGCAGGCTCTATGAACGAAGACGTCATGAAAACGACCCCCATCCAAGAGACGTACCAGATGAACGACTACGCGATCACGAAGTGGGCGGGGGAACTGATGTGCATGAACTCTACCACGATGTTCGGCACGGAAACCGTGCGCGTCAGGCCGGTCAATTGCTACGGGCCGCACGAACATTACACGCCATACAGGGGGTTCATTCCGAAGTTCATTTATCACGCGTTATTCGACAAGCCGTACGAGGTGTACACGGGACACAGGAGAATCATCGACTACGTTGAGGACTCGTGCAGGACGTTTGCCAACATATGTGACTACTTCGTGCCGGGAGAGGTGTACAACGTCGGCGGGAGGCCTGGCTGGGAGAAGGATATTAAGGAGTACTCCGACCTTGTGCTCAACGCCGTCGGCAAAGACGACTCGCTGGTTACCTACAAGGAGGCGGAGCCGTTTACCACAAAGGTCAAGCGCATGGACTTTTCAAAAGCGACGTTCGGCCTGAAACACGACCCTCAGGTACCGCCCGAAGAGGGCATCAAGCGGACCGTCGACTGGATGCGGTCCTACTATCGGATAGGTGAGTGAATGGACGACGTCGATGGCGGCTATGAGGGAAAAACCGTGCTGGTAACGGGCGGCGCGGGAGCGATCGGCGGGAACCTCGTCCGCAGACTGAACGATCTGAACACGGAAAAGATCGTGATCCTCGATAACCTCTCCTCTTCATACGAGTGGAACGTTCCGGTCGGCCCCAAGATACGCTTCGTACACGGAGACATCCTCGACGACGAGAAGCTGAAATTCGTCTTCAAGGACAGGCCCGACATCGTGTTCCACTTAGCCGCGCACTTCGCCAATCAAAACTCGGTCGACAATCCTAAAACAGACCTCATGGTAAACGGCATGGGAATCCTCAAGGTGCTCGAGTTTGCCCACCTTACCAACGTTTCCCGATTCGTGTATGCCTCCTCAGGCTGTGGGGTCTACGGACTGGAGTCAACCCTACCGTATCAGGAACACGACGTATCGATAAGCCTTCACACCCCGTATCAAGTCACGAAGCTCCTCGGGGAGCTGTACACGAACTACTACCATAACCTGTACGGGCTTCCCGTCGTCAACACGCGGTTTTTTAACAGTTATGGTCCCGGCGAGGTGCCCGGTAAATACCGCAACGTCATCCCCAACTTCTTTTACTGGGCGATGAGCGAAAAGGTCTTGCCGATTACCGGGGATGGCACCGAAACGAGAGACTGGACGTACGTCGGTGACCTCGTAAACGGGCTTCTGGCGGCGGGAGTCAAGGAAGAAGCGATCGGCGAGGCCATCAACCTCGGCGCGGGCACGGAAACGCGGGTGATTGACATGGCACACGAGGTCAACAGGCTCACCGGCAACGCTCTCGGGGTCGTGCACGTTCAGAGACGGGACTGGGATGCGAAGACGCGCATTATCTCGTCGATTGACAAGGCACAACGACTGTTGGGGTATCGACCGCAAACGACGTTCAATGAAGGACTGAAGCACGTTCACGAGTGGTTTGTTGAAAACTGGGATGACATTGAGCGGGGCGCTGAGTTCTGATATGGGGGGCGTCCGCCCGCGCAACGCGCTGGTGCGGCAGGAGTCGAGAATGAGAATCTTACTCGTTCAAGACACTGACTGGATTTCCCGAAACGCTCACCAGCAGCATCACGTCGCAGAGCGGCTGAACTTGAGAGGACACGATTTTTTAATCATCGACCACGATCTTCTTTGGCAAAGCAGCGATGCAACCGGGCTTTTGTCGAAAAGACAGGTCTTTGATAACGTGTCAAAAATCATGTCGGACGCTGATATCAACGTCATTCGTCCTCGGATCCTGCGAGTTCCCTTCCTTGACTATGTGTCGATGCTCGTCACGTATCGCCGCGAAATCGCTGCGCAACTGCGCGAGTTCCGCCCGGACGTCGTCATCGGCATGTACCTCCTGACCAATTACTTGGTCCTCGGGGCGTTGAAGAGGATGCGTACGCCACTGGTCGTTCTCATCCTTGAGCCGAACTCCGAGATGATCCCATTGCGCGTGCTCAGGCCAATCGGAAAAATAATCGAGAGCCGGGTTCTTAGAGGGGCCGACCGCGTAATCGTCATCAATGAAGCGTTGCGCGACTACGCGATACGAATGGGGGCGTGTCCGGAAAAGACCCGTGTCATACGGGCCGGTATCGACACGGAGCTCTTCGGGCGAAACGTCGATGGCTCCTCCGTGCGACAGCACTACGGTATTGGCGAGTGCGACATCGTCCTCTTCTTTATGGGGTGGCTTTATCATTTCTCAGGACTGCCCGAATTGCTTGAAGAAATGGCGAAATGCAACCGCGCGGACCTGGCCGTTAAGCTGCTCATCGTCGGTGACGGCGACGCGCTTGAGGAACTGCAGCGCAAGCGCGCGGAGCTCGGCCTCGAAGACTATGTGGTACTTGCCGGAAAACAGCCGTATGAAAAAATCCCCGAATTCATAGCTGCTTCCGACATTTGCTTGCTGCCCGCACACGACAACGCGATCATGCGCGACATCGTTCCGATTAAGATGTACGAATACATGGCGATGGGAAAACCGGTCATCGCGACCCGACTGCACGGCTTGCTGAGGGAATTTGGCGACGATAACGGCGTGCTGTGGATCGACCAGTCGAAAGATTCGTTGAAAAAAGCCATGGAACTCGTCAACGAGGGTACCATCAAAACACACGGCGAAGCAGCGAGGCAATTTGTTCGTACCAACGACTGGGCCACGGTCGTCGATGAATTTGAGCAGGTGTTGTACGAGTGCATCGAATCAAAGAGAAGCCCCCCTCACCATGCGCGGGACGCTCACGACGTTTCGCATCCAAGCAAAAAGCAAAACTCAGGGTAGCCCAGTCAGGAGCTGAGCAATAGGGGCAGACGTGTTCACGATGTTCGATGGGCTGGTATCCACCGCTAGAGATAATGACTATGTGATAGTCGACCCTCCGTCTGAAGCGTTGACGTTCGAGAGGATCGATCTTGAGCACCCGCCTAAAGTCTCTTTTTGTATACCGACTCTCAACAGCGAAAGAACGATCGGTGCCTGCTTGCGAAGTGTGGTAAGTCAAGATTACCCAGATTTCGAGATCATCATAGTTGACGGTGGCTCATTGGACCACACCGTCGACGTCGCTCGCGCATATACGGACAATATCTTCCTTGATGAGGGTCCCTTGGGCAGCGCGAGACAAACCTCCATCGATCACTCGAACGGCACGGTGCTTGCGCTGTTCGATGACGATACGATCATACCTCACACCAGGTGGCTGCGAAATGCGGTTCGGTACTTTAACTACAGCGAAAAGGTCAGCACGGTCTGGCCTATGATGGTTTCGGCGCCACACGCTCCGTTGACTGGAAGGTTATACGCCAACATCTGGCGAGTCACTTTCGAAGACCGAATACTCAAGAGCCGCGGCTCTTTTGGCGGCGGCCACGCCCTGTTCCTAAGAGAATTCATAGAAGAGATCGGCGGCGTGGATCAATCGCTTTGCTGGGGGGAGGATTGGGATTGGGCAACGAAGCTCAAGAACCGCGGCTATCAGGTTGTGTATATCAAAGACCCTTTGTATCACGACACGATGAGCTCACTGCGCGAGTTCGCGAAAAAGCAATTCATCGGAGCAGAAACGTTCGCCAAGGATCGGTTCGCTACGACGGGACTTACACCAAGCGACTTGTTTTATGAGCAGTTCTTCCTGGGGACGAAAGAAATGACCCGCGGACTCGTGAGAGACGGAGACGAGTCATGGATGCTTTACCCACTATTTGTCCTGATCCGCGTGATTGCCTATGGCTCGGCGTATTTGAGAACGCTATAGCACATACAAAAGAGATCTTAGAATCAAGCGAAATATCGCACATCTCCGTGTTCCCGCGACCCAACGGGGTTTTGATTGTTGTGTTAGCGGAAGGCGGCTCGCGTAACCCCGTGTGGTTATGAACTGCCGTGAGGAGCAAAGGACTATTTTTTGACGTTGGATCGCTTAGTTGAGCGCGCAACGAGCCGTTTGCGCATACGCTGCCTGTTTGGTCGTGTCCGGCCCCCCCAAAAAAAACGTGCGTGTCTGGACGCCGGCCCTGAGACGCTGTTCAGTTGCGGGGCTTTTTTTGGCACGTAATCAAAGAGCAGCACAACGTTCAAACAGAAACGATTAAGACCCACAAACCTATCTCCGTGTGTGGTCTCGTGTTAGCTAAACACAGCGGAAAAATCAAAGCAGGAGTTCAACTAGAGACGTAGGGATGCTGAAAAAAGAAACCGCGGACGACAGAGTCGAGAAGGTAGTGCGCCTCTTCTCGAAACTCAAAAACGCGAATTTGTTTCTCGATATAGGCTGCGGCAACGGGGGAATCACGTGTCGCATCAAAGATTCGATAAATGCTAAGCACACCTACGGCGTGGATGTAGCGAAGTCCTCGCTCGTATCGGCGCGAGAAAGAGGCATACAACCAATTATGATCGACATCGATTCGTGTGATCTCCCCTTTAGAGATGGCTCCTTTGAAGCGATCTACTGCGGCGAGGTCATCGAGCACCTCCGGGATACTGATCACCTGCTGGGCGAAGTGCATCGCGTCTTAGCCCAGGATGGAATCTGCGTGCTCGACACGCCAAACTTAGCAAGCTGGCACGGGCGAATAGAATTATTATTGGGGTATCAGCCGTCGTACACGCTCGTAAGCACCATGCATAATGTGGGAAAACTCGTCAGTGGTATTGATTGGGAACCGCAGTCGGAAAAGCCCCATCACTGGGTATTCACGTTCAGAGCTCTCAGGGAGCTCTTGTCCGTTCACGGGTATGAAATCACAAAAGCGGCTGGAGCTGCTGACTTCAATATTCGATATCCGCTCAGCATAGTGGATAGACTCTGCGCACGTTCACCACGTCTGGGGACCTATATCGTCGTCATGCTCGCGAAAAAGTCACCACAGGAGTGACTCGGCCTGCTCGCGGCTTGCATTCCCATGCACCGACGATCTTGGCTTCCGGGGCGTTGCTTGAATTGAAGAGGCGCGTAGTGCCGCCTCCACTCCGAGGGACATTCTTAACCATGGTGACAGACTGGTCTGATCGTCCTGTCCGGTGTGCGCGAGCTCTTCTCGCTCGGCGGGCTGATTTTCCAGACTTTGTTGGTGCCAATAATCTCGTTCATCTGACGTGCGCGAATCCCCGAAAGTCTCGACCACGCGTCCACATCGGAACCCGCAGAGGCACCAATGCGACACTCCGCCCCCATCACACGGTAGGGCTGCCTTGCGCAGGCCGCCCGTAGATTCAAACGTATCAGGCGTCTACGAGAAAAGCGCGTCCATGCGGCCAGCGTGTTTGGAAAAACCGATTAGTGCGGGCTTTGAACCTATGGGAAACCATCCTCCGCATCCTCGTCACTTACGGTGACGCGACTCGTTTCAAAAGCCATATTCACGCCCGGAACGCAGTCCCGATCTACCACGAATGGGCCCATTTATCAAACGCTAGAGAAGCAACCTTATATGGCCGCCACACAAGGGCGGTTGGGAAGCCTCGACTTAAGGAGGCCATATCCACCCCCTCGGCGAGGCGCGACGCGATAGCTTCGAATGGCCGCCGCTCGAACGACCTGGTCAAAGACCGACATGTTCTTTATGACATAGTTATTGACATATAGCGTACGAATGCGCGTAGTAATGCTCGGTAAATGGCCTGAAGAGGGGCACATAGCCGGCGGGGTTGCCAGCAGCACGGTAAGTCAGGTACGAGAAATTGGAAAATCAAGCGAGCCTGAGTTTTATTTTGTGTCTTTTGGCCTAAGGGATCGCGTGCTGCAGGAGGGGTTTGCTACCATAATTCTCATAAAGGCGCGATCGGTGTATTACGCAATACCGTTCTTGGCGATCCTGAAACTATGGCGCAGAATCAGAAAGCTCCGCCCTGACATAATCCACGTCAGGGGTGGAAATCCCAGCCCGTACTTAATTGACGCGTTGTTTCTTGCCAGAGGCACAAAAAAAGTTGTCACGTTTGGGTCGTGCGAGACCAAGGAGCTTGTAGCGAGGGGGCGGATAAAGCGCAACTCTCTGCGCCACGTAATCCTAAGGTGGCTTGAGAAGCAAACTGCTCTCAGGACCGATCTAATCGTCGCGCTAAGTTCGTCACTAGCCGCTCAAATTTGTCACCTCGCGGCGAACGCCGAGGAAAAAACGATCGTCGTACCGAACGCGGTTGATGTCGGCGTGTTTAGTCCTGATGCGAGCCCAGACCTCGCGCGAAAGCAGCTCGGGCTTTCGCAAGCGGACTTCGTGATTTTTCACGCGAAGGCATTTGACCCGTTCAACGGTCAACTGTTTTTAGTCAAAGCACTTCCAAAGATCCTTATAGGAGCTCCGAATGCAAAACTTGTGCTGGCGGGCGCCGGGCCGCTGTTAGCCGACGTGCGGCACCTGTGCGTCACCCTCAACGTGTCTGATCACGTAATCTTTCCGGGGCGTGTTCCGCACCAACAGATTCCGCACTATCTCGCCGCGGCAGATGTGGTCGTAATCCCGTCGGTCCGAATCAATACTAACGAAGAGGGGTCGAGCAATTTCTTGCTTGAAGCAATGGCAATGCAGAAACCTGTTGTTGCGACCGACGTGGGTGGAAACGTGGACGCTATCGCGCACGGAGACACCGGCTTGCTTGTACCGGACAAGGATGCGCCCGCTATCGCTCACGCCGTTTTGCTTCTGCACGGCGATCACGCTTTGGCAGAGAGATTGAGCCACAATGCACGGGACTATGTAGTGAAACAACGCACGTGGGGTGAGAACGCAGAAACAATTCTTAAGGCATACACTCATCTTCTCGCTCGAGAGCACGCCCATTCGCGGTGAGAATGCCCCATCCGGCAAATTCAGTAGGCCATTACTGACTCGCGTGCCCTGAGATGTTGCGCGAGAAGGATGCGACTCGAGACGTTTTCGATGGAGAACGAGGACGGCCCGCCCCATGAATAACCACATACTAGGTGCACTGAGGCTACGCTACTTGGATCGTGGAAGGCAGTATCGTGAGATACGCCGGGCGGTGACTGAGGATGCCGTGCAGAGGACTCAAGAACGTCACATGAACGCCCTCCTCCTCCACGCATACCACAACGTGCCGTACTATCGTCACATCTTCAATGAGGTCGGACTTGTCCAAGACGGGGTCGTTGACTTGTCCAAGTTCGATCGTGTTCCTGTGCTCACCAAGGATGCGATACGGCAATTCAGGAAGGAACTCACCTCAAGGGACTATACCACGAGGCGGTGGTATTACAACACCAGCGGGGGGTCGACCGGAGAACCCGTCCGCTTCATCCAAGACCGCGAATTGCTGAAATGGGTTCGTGGCACTGAACACTACTACTTCAAGGACATGCTTGGAATTGCCGAGCCCACAGCAAGAATAGTGTGGCTCTGGGGATCTGAGAGGGACATATTCGAAAACACCGTTGGGACCAAAACCAGGCTCATCAACTGGGCAACTACTACAATGCAGTTGAATAGTTTCAAGATGGCAAAGGAGGACCTCGCGTGTTATATAGGCAAGATCAACGCCTACAAACCAGACATTGTAAGGGGCTATGCCCGATCACTGTTTGAGTTGTGTGAGTATGCACGAGGCCAAAACACCAGGCTCTACAGCCCAAAAATCGTTGTCAGCTCAGCGGAAACCCTGCGTGATGACATGCGCCACGTCATAGAGTCGCAATTCAGGACCAAGGTGTACGATTTTTATGGATCAAGGGAGACCCCCTGCCTGGCCGCAGAGTGCAAGAACGGTTCAATGCACGTCTTTAGCGTGAATCACCGTCTCGAAGTGTTGGATAACCATAACTGCGCGGTAGGGGCCGGAGAAAAGGGCAAGATCGTAGTGACGACTCTCCACAACTACTCAATGCCGCTCATCAGGTACGAAATCGGCGACACAGCAGTCCAATCCGATGGAGCGTGTTCTTGCGGAATTGCGCTTCCTATCTTGAAAAAAGTCAGTGGACGAATAAGCGATCATTTTGTCACAGAAAACGGGACGCTCATCCACGGGGAGTATTTCACTCGTTTGTTTTATTTTAAGGACTGCATAACGAAATTTCAAGTCATTCAAGAAGATTATCGGCAGATAAGGGTTCTTGTCGTTCTTAAAAACAGCTTAGGCGAGCTTGAAAAAAGGGACATTGAACGTAAGATACGTCTTGTTATGGGTGAGTGTACCGTTATTTGGGAGGTCGTCGATGCGATCCCTGTCACTTCGAGCGGCAAGTACTTGTTTGTCAAATCCTTGGTTAGGCACTAAGCACGATGATGAACGATTCAAGGTTGCGGGTGTCTTAATTGTGTTATATTTTGCTCACGCCCATAAAAAACGAAGCAGCCAATCTTCCGCAGCTTAAAGCTGCCGTACTCAAGCAAACCATGCTCCCGGTCGTTTGGGTTGTCACTGACAGCGGAAGCAGTGACGGAAGCTTCAATATAGCGGAGCATCTTTTTCGAGGCCACGAATGGATTCACGTCATTCACCAACGCGTTTTTCACGGGCAAGGATACGCAGATGAGAACATGTCTGCAGCAATTAACGAAGGCTATGAATGTGCAAAAAAGCTATGCGCAGACCGCCACGTGGACTACTCATACGTGGGAAAAACAGATGCCACTCCGATTCTTCAGCCGGACTACTTTGAAACTCTGCATAAAGAAATGGAAAAAGATCCGCAACTCGCTTTCACCTGCGGGATAGAACGACTGAAATACCGAGGAAAAACCAAGGAAGTGAAACCTTTCCGGAATTTGTCAAACGATGGATACAACGACATCCGTTTATATCGAAAGGAATTCCTTGACCAGATCGGCGGATATTCATTGACGCCGTCCCCGGACGCAGTCTCCATGGTAAAGGCTGCTAACAGGGGGTGGAAGTACGCGATTGTCGAGCAGACGTATTTCGTCAAACCACGGTTACAAGGCGCAAAAATTGGGGTGTGGGCGGGGAACAAAGCAAAAGGCACGAAGTTGTACAGGCTCGGGTACCACCCAATTCTGCTGTTGCTGCTCGCAATGGTCAACAGCATTAAGTTTCCCCCTCATTATCAAGCCGTACCCATGACTTTAGGGTATGTCTCGAGCGCGGTACGAAGGATCACGAGGGTAGACGATAAAGAAGTAAGAGAGTACTACGGAAGGGACAGACTGTATGAGCTGTTTTACAGACTTTTCGGGTCTTTTTAGCTTCAGACCAGATCGACGCAGAGCAAGTTAGAGCTCACACTACACCAGAATAACACGTACTTTACGCGCTTCTCAGACTTCTCGGACTATAGGTGGGGCTCTCTCGTAGGGGACCATATCGAGTGCACTTCATTTTGACGAAGACGTGTTTTGCATAGCGTTTCCCTGCGGTCGCGTGTCGGATCATCAGCTCTCAAAAAGACGCGAGCACTATAGTAGTATAGTCCGCGAATCGGGTGACGAACAGCCACTGAAGCACGCTGCGAGGATACTTACACCCATCCTTGTAGCGTTCGTTGTTTTCTTGCCGTGATGACCCAATCTTTACAATCACAGGTTGCGCCGTCAGAAACGGTTGACGAGAAAGCTTGCAATACGGTCGCGTCATTCAGTGTTTTGGAACACAGAGAAGGAAATCTAGGGCTAGATCCAGTGAAAGAAGCAGTCTGGAATAAGGAAATGATCTACACGATGGATTCCTTACGTGTAAGCTCCCCGCTCAAGTATTCTCAACGATAGGGAAAAGAAGGTAACGACTCTGGAGCGCGTGCGTTCGGGGCATCATTATGCGCAGTTCAAAGACTGAGCGAAAGACGTTTTGAGGCAGAAATTGTATGACCTCAGATCTCTGCCATTATTTGAAATCTGAGTCTACTCGCGGAATCATACGCTAAAAGAACACGTTTCCAACAACTGATAGAGCAAATAGCACGTTCTTGGCATAATCGGGACCTAGTCCGCGCGTAATACTCGCCGTTTTGACAGGAGATAGGAGGCAGCGATCAGATAAGCGAAGACGAGGGTGATTGCCGCACCTAGGATGCCGATCAGCGGAATCAGAAGCACGTCGAAAGCGATGAGCACAATGAGCGCGATAATGCTGCTGAGGGTGTTCACTTTGGCTCCCTGCGTACCTTCTGAAGCCATGAGCCAACTGAGAGATTGATAAAAAAAGCTCATAATTGCTGCAACGGTAAAAAAGAGTGCAGTTTCCCAGCTGAACGGATACAGGCGCCCATAAAGAAGGAACGCTATCCACTCCAGTAAAAGAAATGAGGGTAAGAATGCGGCAGCAACGTAGGGGGTCGCCTTTCGCACGTTACGCAAAATAGCCAGCTTATCGTCGCTCTTGGATGCATAGGGGAAGAAAGCTGCGTTAATGATGCTCCAAAGCATGACCGATACCGTTATAGAAGGCAGGAAATACGCGTTGTAAATTCCTACATCCGCGGTCGTCATAAATTTGTTAATGAGTATTCTGTCGATGCCCATGAAGCTGCCTGCGACCGCGCCGGGGAGGGCAATAAGAGCATAATGCATGATCGTTTTCGCCCACGATCTTTCAAATCGAAGCTTGATATAGCCCCTAAGGTAAATGACCACAATGAAGCCGATTACCGCGTAGGATAGGTAATACGAGTACGCCGCCGATTCCCACGATTTCATGTCGTAGAGTATGAATGTGAGAAAGGCAGCGAGTAGTACGACCGATTGAGCGGCAGCGAGAACTGCGTATGCTCTCATTTTGAAGAAGATTCTCAGAGAATCTGTCGTTAGCTGATAGAACGTAAAAATAACGGCGAGAACAAGAGCAAAAAAGAAAAGCTCTGGCGGTACTCCAAACAGCTGCGATAACGGCGCAGAAAAAAGTACGAAGATGCTGGTCGAGGCTACGGTCAACAGCGTTATTTGAATGTACGAGGTGGAGATTATGTTGACTTGTTTAGTACGATCTCGCGCGGCCGAGCCATATTTCATCATTGGTGTAATGCCTAACCCCATTGAGAGGCTGAGGATGACACACAGCGTTGTGATTAAGCCAAGAACACCATAATTGCTAGGTCCCAATATCCGCGCCGCAATGATGCTGAAGGCCAGCGTGAGCAGGGCTCCGAACAGCGTGCCAATCCCCACGTACGAAGTGCTTACGACAAACGCCCGCGCTTCGTTGCCCATCTTGTCCTTAAAAATTAGCTCGTACAGTGTACTGAGCAAACGGAAGCCAAGTTCCTTGAGTGGCATCACGGGCTAAACCTAGGTGGAACTAACCGCGAGTTTATTTATACGTTTCAGTTAGATTCGGTACACCCGCACGCATAATCTTTGCCTCTAAAGCCGATCCCTGAGCTATGTGCAGTTATGCGGATTGGATGTCACAACGTTCTTGATGTCAAGTTCCTACCCCCCGACAGACACAGAGCAGTACAGGCACGGCGGGCACGTTTGAAGGGTGCGTGCCCCATAGGATACCTCAATGCCTTCGCACCATTAAGCGGATTACCAGTCTAGGTCGCGCCACTTGTCGCTTATTCAAGAGCGCAATGTCGCGCGGCGAATCGCGCAACCTGTCTGTGACAAAAGCGAACGCATCACTCAGGCGGTCTGATGCCTGTAGCACTTTTTACAGTTCCGGTGCGGCGCTGCAACGCCTTGCGCTTGGCCACAGGTGCAAAACTCCATGGCGGCGAAGCGAAGGAAAAGCACCGTTCGTGTCGCACAAGCGAATGACAACAGGATAATTCAAAAGTCAGCGAGGTTAACCGACAGGTCAGAAGCTGCCAGCATTGTGCACTGCGCATTGTGTCAAAGACTGAACGTGAGTTGTGCGCATAAGTGACCAGAGCGTATCGTGCCGTAGGCTTAGTCGTCTGGCGTGCAAGTCATGGATTGCGAGCAGCTGAGCACTCAGCTCGAATTTTCCCCCATCATCTTGTGAGAAGGTCAGACCTTCGCGGAATTTATCAAATGATGGATACAATGATATCCGCCTGTATCGAAACCAATTCTTTGAGGAAATTGGTGGGTACCCGCTGACTCCGTCTCCTGCTGCAGTCTCCATGGTGAAGGCTGCTAACAAAGGTTGGAAGTGCACGATTGTCAAGCGGACGTATTTCGTCAAACAACGCTTGCAAGGCGCAAAAATTGGGGTGTGGGCCGGGAACAAAAGGAAAGGAGAGAAGATGTATCAGCTCGGGTACCACCCAATTCTAATGTTGCTGCTCGCAATGGTCAACAGCATTAAGCTCCCACCTCATTATCAAATCGTCCCCATGACCTTGGGTTACCTCCCGGGTGCGGTCAGAAAAGAAAAAAAGTAGAGGACGATGAAATAAGGGAACCATTTCTACTTCTAGAGGCTGCGTGCGGCATTGCGCCACGTTTTTGCGCCGTTCCAAGTAGCAAGCTATTTCTCTCACGTTCGAAAACGATGATACGTTTTATAGAAACAGATGCATGTCTCTTTGTCGCCCAGCATAAACAAGGAGGTGCGGAGGGCATTGGCCGTCTGTTACCCCGTGCAGCAAGTCTTCTGGGCGGAATTGCGTCGGGGACGCATACAGAATGATTACGTTCCAAACGCCCCCTCAATGCGCAATTCTACGGATATCGTGATACGCAACCAAACAAGCTGTGTGATAACGGAAAAGCAACGATTCAGTATACTCGAAACGAGTTAAGATGCGCATAGTCATGATGGGCCCTTGGCCGGATAAGGGTCGCGTGAGTGGGGGGGTGTCGAACACCATCCTGAACCTGGTCAGGGAAATGGGAAAATCAAAAGAACCCGAGGTTTACTTCGTATCATTCAGCCCCTCTGAGGGCAGGTTGTCCGAAGGATACGGGAAAATAGTCCTGAGAAGGCGACGACGGATCTACTATGCGCTCCCCTTCTTGGCAGTGTTGGACGTGTGGTTAGCAGTCAGAAAGCTCAAGCCAGACGTAATACACGTCCAAGGCGAGAATCTTAGCCCGTACTTAGTGTACGCCTTGTTTTTTGCTAGAAAAGAGAAAAAGGTTGTGACATTTCATTCTTGCGAGAGCAACGAGCTAGTCGCGCTAGGGCTGATCAAACGCACGTCTCTGCGTTACGCTCTCGAAAGATGGATTGAGAAGCAGATCGCTCAAAGAGCCGATCTGATTACCGCCGTAAGCTCGCCACTAGCCGCGCAAATCCGCCTGCTTGAAAAGGGAAAAGAGAAAACAATCGTTTTGCCAAACGGGGTCGATCCCGATGTGTTCCGTCCGGATATTAGTGGCGAATATGTAAGGAAGCGGCTCGGACTTTCAAAAACCGACTTCATGATCTTTCACGCCAAAGCATTCAACCCTTTTAACGGGCAAGCCTACTTGATAAAAGCACTTCCAGAAGTCCTTAGTGAAATTCCCGATGCGAAACTTGTACTTGCGGGGGATGGGCCATTGTTGCGTGAAGCACAAGCCATGGCTGCTGAACTCACGTTATCTGATACCGTACTCTTTCCGGGTCACGTTTCACACGTCCAGATTCCTTCTTATGTAGCAGCGGCGGACGTCGTCGTCGTGCCATCAATACGGATGCTTACTGTGGAAGAGGGATCAAGCAATCTCCTGTTGGAAGCTATGGCTGCGCAGAAACCTGTCGTCGCTACCGCCGTTGGTGGGAATCTCGACAGTATTACGCACGGAGAAAACGGCCTGCTTATACGAGACAAAGATCCGCACGCTATCGCAGAGTCCATTCTGGGCATATATCACGACCGAGCGTTGGCAGAAAAACTGGGCCGGAATGCTCGGGAGTATGTGAGCAACGAACGAACATGGGCGGCGATTGTCAAAAGGATCCGTGCGATATATGAACAGCTTATCTTTGAAGAGTAAAGGGTGCGCAGACCTTAGAACCCCCCGCTTTGCTATCATTAGAATAGCGCCCCAAGGCCTAAGTTGTGAGCAACGCAGTCTCCTTCCAGTATGAGTTCCGGAAGTTGTGAAGCGGCCGATACCGTCAGCAGTGCGATATGCTACTTGCAAATTGTCGAGCCTATGGTGACAACCATGTTGAGAGGGTTCATTCTAAAACGTTATTGTGGGCGAATCCATTGTATGCGGGGTGAGTCGCACAATCTTCACAGCCGCACGTCATCAAGGGCCTCGTGACAACGTTTATCTTCGCGAAATCAGAACGCACAGGTTTCGCAGTCGGGTGGCGCTGGCAAGCCAGTTCACTTCTTCGAATTACAGGATGAAAGTTTCATCCACATTTCGGATACAGTGAAGCGACCTCATCTTCCAGAAGACAGTGCCACCGAGAATCCGAACACCATCTAGAATCCATTCAACAGCGAGCTCAGGCGCAAATAGCCAATCTGTCAGAAACGGTTCAAGAACTCACGGAAAAGCTTGAATTACGCTCAGAGTCGGACATTATCCTCATTCTTGTCGTGGTAGCTGCCGCTATTGAAAGTATATTCGCACTTCCTATCGACACACCTTCACGCGTTCGATTGCAGCGACGCTTTCCTTGCTCGTTATTCCATGCCATCCCTTCACTGTGTGTAGAAAATATCGCAATAGTATATGTGTGGGATTATCCGTCTGGTTCTTAAATAAAATAAAGGATTGTAACCTGCTCACGAAAGCCATTTTTTTCTGCCATAAATGTCGATTCCAGTTTTCATAAAGAAAAGAGGCGTCTCTTGGACGCAGAATCTTATATAGGTGCGAACAAACGATACAAAGAGTAAAGAGCAGGTCGGATGTCCGCAAGAAGGGCTTTTTCGAATAACAAAATTCGAAGTGCGAACACCCATTCATTGCGATGAAGGCGCTGTGTTTTCAAGCTGGCGCTGTAAGATGGCGCAAAGGCAACGTTCAATCCGTTGGGTCGGACGTTTGCCGACCAAACGGCAAAGAAGAAGTGACGAGCAACAAATCATCCGAGGCAGTTGGGGGTATCGCCGCCCAAGTATGCGCCATTACGGTCGCGTTCAATAAACCAGAGGAGCTTTCGCGCCTGCTTCGCTCCTTACCAGCGACGAGTTTGAGCGGCTTGATAGTTGTGGATAATTCCGAATACCGCTACATAAAGGATAACCAATCAATCTTTCAGCAGTACTCCCAAGGCTACACGTTCGCTCGCTATATAGAAGTCGGGAGAAATATCGGCTCGGCTGGAGGCTTCGCTCTGGGTATGAAAACTGCTCACAGCAACGCTTTTGACTGGATATGGCTCCTCGATCAGGACGGAACTGTTGAAAGCGAATGTTTAGCCGTGCTCCTGCAATCTGCGCATCAGGCAGATATCCTTTGCCCGAAAATCGTCGCAATCCGCAATCCGCACTATGAACTGTCCTATTTGAGATCAGTCCAAAATGTCTGGGGGCGGATTATTCCCGTAGGTTCACAGGCAACAAACCAGAGTATCGACTTTTTTTCATCTCACGGTACTTTGATTTCGAGAAAAGTGCTTGATCGAGTCGGTTACTATGACTCTGAGAATTTCTTTGTGCGTGGAGAAGACTGGGATTACTCGTTTCGGGCAACGACCAATGGGATGGCTATCCTTTTAGTAGTTGATGCTGAAGTAAGACATCCGAACATCTTGCATCCGGTCGGCAAGATGTTTGGTTTGACTAAGCTCCAGGACAAGGTCCTTCCTCAATTTCTAGAGTGCATCAGCAATCAGCTACCATATGAACACAACTGTACACCTAAGGACCGTTCGTTGGCGGTCTTATCAAACGCCTATCTAAACACCAAGCGACTGAAAACGCAGCAGTTCTGGGCGGCGCTCTTTTTTTCCCTCTTTGTTGTCTCCTTGCGCAAAATAATCGGCTACGGGGGAGCATTTAGCTGGAAAAAGACGCTTAGGATGTACCGCGTCTGCGCAGCGTCTAAGCTTCACAAGAAATGGCTTTTTAGGTCGGTGCAAGAATCCTCTCAGTATGTTCGTCGATAACTGCTTCGGTCTCATTCGTCCTACTTGCTCTGCCTTACGGTAGCCGCGCCTGGTTCGCGCTCAATACGCGCCGTTTTGAGAGGAGGTAGACGGCCGCTATCAGGTAAGCGAAGACGAGTGTGATTGCCGCACCTAAAATACCAATCAGTGGAATCAAGACCACGTCGAAACCGACGAGCACAATGAGCGTAATCACGCTGCTGAGGGTATTCACTTTGGCCCCGCGCGTACCTTCAGACGACATGAGCCAGCTAAGAGCTTGATAAAAAAAGCCCATGGTTGCTGCAATGGCAAAAAAGAGTGCAATTTCCCAGCTGAAGGGATACTGGCGCCCATAAAAAAAGAAAACTATCCGCTGCAGTAAAAGGAATAACGGCAAGAACGACGCAGCAAGGTAAGGCGTCGCCTTTCTTATGTTACGCAGAAGGGCCAGCTTATCGTCGCTCTTTGATGCATATGGAAAAAAAGCGGCGTTAATGATGGTCCAAAGCATGACAGCTACCGTTATTGATGGCAGGAAATACGCGTTGTAAATTCCTACGTCTGCGGTCGTCATGAACTTGTTGATGAGTATCCGGTCGACGCCCATGAAGGTGGCTGCGACAGCTCCAGGGAAGATTATAAGACTATAACGCATGATTTTTTTCGCCCACGACCGCTCAAATCGGAGCTTTATATAGTCTCTAAGATAAATGACCGCTATGAAGCCGATTACCGCGTACGACAGATATAATGAGTACGCCGCCGATTCCCACGACTTCATGTCCTTGCTGATGAATGTGAGAAACGCAGCAAGCAGTACGACTGATTGAGCGGCAGTCAGAAGTGCATACGCTCTCATTTTGAAGAAGACTCTAGGGGAATCTAGCGTTAACTGATAGAATGTAGCAGCAACGGCGAGAAATAGAGCGAAAAAGAAAAGCTCTGGCGGTACTCCAAACAGCTGCGATAACGGCGCAGAAAAAAGTACGAAGATACACGTCGAGGCTGCAGTCAACAACGCTATTAGAATGTACGAAGCGGAGATGATGCTGACCTGTTTAATACGATCTGGCGCCCCCGAACCATATTTCATCATCGGAGTAACAGGCAATCCCATTGGGAGGGCTAGAATAGCGCCCACTGTCGTGACAAGGCCAAGAACACCATAATTGCTAGGTCCCAATATCCGCGCCGCAATGATGCTGAAGGCCAGCGTGAGCAGGGCTCCGAACAGCGTGCCAATCCCCACGTACGAAGTGCTTACGACAAACGCCCGCGCTTCGTTGCCCATCTTGTCCTTAAAAATTAGCTCGTACAGTGTACTGAGCAAACGGAAGCCAAGTTCCTTGAGTGGCATCACGGGCTAAACCTAGGTGGAACTAACCGCGAGTTTATTTATACGTTTCAGTTAGATTCGGTACACCCGCACGCATAATCTTTGCCTCTAAAGCCGATCCCTGAGCTATGTGCAGTTATGCGGATTGGATGTCACAACGTTCTTGATGTCAAGTTCCTACCCCCCGACAGACACAGAGCAGTACAGGCACGGCGGGCACGTTTGAAGGGTGCGTGCCCCATAGGATACCTCAATGCCTTCGCACCATTAAGCGGATTACCAGTCTAGGTCGCGCCACTTGTCGCGTATTCAAGAGCGCAATGTCGCGCGGCGAATCGCGCAACCTGTCTGTGACAAAAGCGAACGCATCACTCAGGCGGTCTGATGTCTGCGCCACTTTTTTACAATTTTAGTACGGCGCTGCTTCGCCATGCGCATGCTCATCGGTGCGAAAATTCATCGCGAAGCGGAGGAAAAGCACCGGTTCGCGTCGTGCAGGAGAATAGGATAGTTCAAAATTCAGCCAGGTCAACCGGCGGCGAGGCTGCCAGAGCCATTGTGCACTGGGTCAAAGATTGAACGTCAATCGCCCGCATATGTGAACAAAGTTTATCGTGCAACAGGTTATGTCGTGTGTCGGTGGCGGGTTGCCAGCAGCTAAGCAGTTCGAATTTACGCGCTATCATCTCGTGCGAAAAAGTAAGGGGGGTAAATACCAAATAATTGCGTACCCTAAGCAGCAATAGCTCTATAAGGCGCGAGTTCAGGATGCAACGCGGATGAAATAGAAAGACGTCTTGATCAACTCATGAAGGTGTTACCATAGCGACTGTGCGTTCACGAGGACTATGCGCGTTGGCGCTGTCATTAGTTGCCGTTGCAGACCTTTCTATTATCTTAAATATCCCAGTCTTGAGACAAGTCTTTGGCTTCGTGCTGCTCACATTCCTACCGGGGTTTTTGCTAGTTCAAATAGTAAGGTTGACAAAAAATCCGTTGGAAAAAGCAGTATTCTTGGTAGGGTTGAGCGTCTCCTTCTTGATGTTTGTTCCATTGCTCATGGATCTCGCGTATCCGCCACTTGGCATTTCAGACCCGATATCACTTTTTCCTCTAACCACAACATTATCGGTGGTTTTGGCTGGCTTGAGTCTTGTCGCTTACAGGACTGGCGCTTTTGATTTTGAAATCACCGCGTGCGACCTCAAAACGTTCGTCGACACGATTCTGAGCCCTCCGGTGATGGGGGCCGCTTTGCTCCTTGTGCTCGGCATTCTTGGAGGGTTGTTCATGAGGTTTTATTCCGATTCCCTTTTTTCTTTGCTTTTGATGGTGAGCATTGTTGCGGCCGTTGTCCTCATTGTTGTAAGCAGCAGGGTTTCAGAGCGTTATTACCCGCTTTACATCTTAGTGATCGCCATCGCCCTTCAGTACAGCCGTACGCTCGCATCGCCAAATCTATTTGGGGCTGATGTCCACTACGAACTCTATCTTGCTGACTTGGTAAAATCAAGCGGGTACTGGGACCCGAGTTTAACGATACAGATAGGAGGCGCCAGTCCCTACCAGGCAATGCTCAGTGTCGTCGTTTTTCCGAACGTCTATTCTACGCTGCTAGGCGTCGATAACGTGTGGGTGTATGAGCTGGTAACTCCGTTCATCCTCGCTTTTGTCCCCTTAGGGCTGTATCAATTATACAGGACGCAGATAAGACGCGGCAATAAGTCGGCATTTCTCGGCGTGTTCTTCTTTATGTCGTTCTTCGCATTCTATTATATATTGCCGAAACAGGACATCGCGGAACTCTTCTTCGTGCTGGCGGTACTACTGATCTTAGGCCGCTACAGCCAGGAATTCAAGAGGGGAGCGCTGTTAATAGTTTTTGTCAGCAGCCTGATTGTCTCTCACTACTCAACAACGTACATATTTTTGTACTATCTTGGTGCGCTCCTGATCGGATCCACGCTGCTCGCTGCGAGGAAGAGAGTGGAACCCGCACAGCCCGAAGTCATTGCAGCACTGACTATCCTATCGGTTGTTCTCGCGCTTGGCTGGTACACGTACGTTGCTGGGGGGGCAGCACTCGGCGCGCTGAGTGAATTTGGAAGTAATACGGCAGCTGCGTTCTCCACCGAGTTGTTTTCGACTGGCAATCCGCAGGTCGCTTCTGGACTTGGGATCGGTGTTTTAGGTTTGCCATTCACCCACGCCCTTGCAAATTACTGGGTAAATGCCACAGAAGTCCTAATAACGCTAGGGCTCGTCCTTTTCGTATGGCGGCGCGGGACTTTGAAGACAGATAGGAAACTCCTTCTGTTGATGCTTGCCAGCTTCCTACTAATGGTAGCGGCCATTGCAGTACCATCCGTGGCAAACGGGATAACCACTTATAGATTGTATTCTATTGTTTTGCTCTTCTTAGCTCCCTGTTGCGTGTTTGGCATTGAAGCCATCGTTGACACGGCGTCTCGATGGCTCCGTGCAAACCAGCAATTGGCACGCAAGCTCAAATATGTGGCCCTGATCGGCGTACTTGTGCCCTATTTTCTCTTCAATTATGGCTTCATCTTTGAGATCACAGAGCACCCGTCAAACTATGCTTTTTTGCCGTCACAGCAACAAAGTGAACGCGCTCTTACATATTCGAGCAATGCGAGCTGGTCGTATCTCTTGTACATGCCGATTCCACGTGAAAGCGTCAACGCGATCACGTGGCTGTCAAGTTCTATGGGCCGATCACCAGTCTACACAGATGGCGATAACGTCGCTGAGCTTTCTGGCTACGGGCAGATACCACCTAGCGTGGTCAACGCGTTCGCGCCCTGGAACGTGCAGCTGCCGCTTTCAAACGCGTACGTCTATCTCGGAGCTGCAAGCGTACAACAAGGCACCCTCCAACTAGCAAATACATCCAGCAGTGCGCAAGTACAAATCTCGTCGTATCCCACGCTGACCGCTGGAGATACAATTTATAGTAACGGCCTCGCAGAAGTTCGATATTACCCATGATCTCCCGCTAGGCAAATGGCAGCGCGTCTTGGAATGACAACAATATTCCCGTGCATACATCGAGATAGTCCGTTTGCCCGTTGCGAATCGGAGTGTCGCGAGTTTTTTGCCGCTCGAGGGGTCCTCAGCGTATTTTCGGAAAGAATCGTTCTTGCGGAGCCCGTCTTGCTCGACGATAAGCACGGCGGAGCTTGAGAAGCTGCACGGGTGGGTTATAGAGATTGCCGAAACTCGGCGCTGGCTGGCGTGGTCTGCAGTGACCCATCGCGTCTTCGCGGCGTGCTGCCGACGTGGGGATAAATAAGTTCAGTAGCAGCTGCTCGCCGTCAATTTAACCCTGAAGTGCTTTTGATTTTGGGCTAGGGCAGCGCCGATCGCTGTAGCAGGGAAATGTCTGTGGCGGAACGGGCCTCTTTTTGGGAGGATACGCAGACGTCTCAAGTTACGAACGGGCCAGCCTGCCGCCTGTTGTTGATTTGATAGTGATGACCGCTATTTTGGACAATGCTAGTACATCCAAATGTGAATCTAGTCATAGTTTCTATCATTGATCTAGCCCTTACTCGATTCTAAGGCGAAGCGGGGTAATCGGAGCTTTTTCATCTGAGATCAGAAAGTGCTCGCGATAGTAACGACCTCCTCGTTTTGCTATCTGTTGAATCTGTGCCGTTAAGGTGGATGCGATTATACCGATCTTTCGGTTTGGCAATTAGTGATGTCTGTGCGCTTTCGCAGAAACCACGTGAGCGGGGCGCCATTGTCAGAAACGATTTGAATCGTGCACTTCCGATCTCAAAGAAGATTGCGCCTTTGTTGCTAAACTAGCTGCGCGAATGGTTTTCCGCGTTGCCGCGCGATCGGAAACCAGTCACCTTGCCAAGGAGGCAAGATAGCAGTTTGAGCGCGCAGCTCAAAGTGACAGTCTTTCGTCAAGATCCGGCGGGCTGGACGGAGAAGCAAAGCGTTTTGCGGCGTGACTTTCGCTTCTCGTCGTCTCTGCTCATCTGTTGAGCAACTTTGCGTGGGCGATTGTCGCTCATTACTAGGAAAGAGAAGTAAATGTGAATATTGGCGAAATGAGTCAATATTGACAAAATAAGACAATTTTGACGATATTTTTGGGAGAAAGCCTTATCTGTAGCGAGTATCTCATATACGTGGTTCTAGCTGTAAAAAGTGTCGCGGCGTCCGCAGGTGGACACCGCGATGAGGAAGAAGTGTGCCATGTATGCGAAAAAACAACTCACGATCATTGCGGTCGCCGCGCTCTTAGTCTCGGTCTCGTTATTTTATGGCGTAGCGCCAAGCATGGGGATGGCGTCCGGCGCTCCTTTGACAACTGTACCGGCGAATGCATCGCACGCCGGGACAAACGATCAAAAGAATCTGTCGACCGTTTCAGCCGGGAACGCATCGCCGTCGAGTGTTCGGGCAACCCAGGTTGGCGCCAGTGTTGCTTCGTCCGCCCCCACCAAAGTCGTTACTGCTACCACCACCCTCACTCCCACCACCCTCACCATCACCGCCAACACCACCACCCCCGCCACCAACCAACCCTTCACCCTCTCCGGCACCCTCACCGCCAACGGCACCCCCCTTCCCGGCAAAACCATCAATCTCGGCAGAACGGACCCGTCAGGCCACTTGAGCGTGACTAACACCACCACCGCCACCAACGGCACCTACACCTTCACCCGCAGCGAATCCGCACAGGGCGTCTACTACTACCGGGCAATCTTCTCTGGCGATACCTACGGCCCCGCTAACGCCTCGGTCAGCCTCACGGTCGGCACCCCCACCACCAATGTCCAGGCGAATGCATCGCACGCCGGGACAAACGATCAAAAGAATCTGTCGACCGTTTCAGCCGGGAACGCATCATCGTCGAGTGTTCAAGCAAGTGGCCAGCTTGGCGCCAGTGTTGCTTCGTCCACCCCTACTAAAGTCGTGACTGCTACTACCACACTCACCCCCACCACCATGACCATCACCACCTCCAACGCCAACCCCGCCACCAACCAATCCTTCACCCTCACCGGCACCCTCACCGCCAACAACACCCCTCTTCCCGGCAAAACCATCAACCTCGGCAGATTCGACCCTTCAGGCACCTGGAGCCCCGACGGCACCACCACCACCGCCACCAACGGCACCTACACCTTCACTCTCAGCGAATCCAC
>Ga0255362_1000080_pt1 | contig 25254 bp, 25 predicted proteins | sample GFST75r2metaG_FD_186000 | JGI IMG/M metagenome (GOLD analysis project Ga0255362, IMG submission 186000)
ATCCATCATGAGTGAAGTTCATAATTTGATTTTCTTCAACCAAGATATTAATATTTATTTTTCCACCTTTTGGAATGCAATCAGATGCGTTTTGTATTAATTCCCACACCCATCTTCTTCTCATGTTTTCCTTCTGCTCTGATGCTTGCCCTCGAAGTTTCTTCATTTCTGACCATATTGTATTTGCTCCAGCGTCAAAAACTTTTTCTCGTAAAATTGTATCATTACCATTACCTTTATTTTCCATACACATTATCTCCAATTCAAAATAAATTTACATTTTTCAACATGAAATATATTTACTATTAGCACCAAAAAATTCATTGCTTAGATATGCGTATTGGTATTTTATTTCATATACTTCCACTATCCCGACGAAGTATGTCATATTTAACTTTCCCCATTTATCATTTATCATTGATTAGGCCATTTTCAACTTCCCATTATAGACATTATATGAAGTCTATAAATTCACCCCTAAGCATATTAATCTCTATAAATTAACATCTATTCTTAATTTATCCCATTATACTCCAAAATTCATTCTAAAACTATGCATTAATTCAATATTTTTCTTATGTTGCAATTTATTTTCTACTGCACCTAACTCTATATAAAAATATAAAACCTATATCTCTTCGTAGTAGTTAAAAATATAAAATTTTGTAGCTCATTTTCTCGTGTTTTCAGCAATTCTTTTATAACTAAGTTTTTATCTTCTTACTTTAAGTTACAAAGTCATCAAATATTTTTCCTTAATTTAAATTATTAGAATCATTGAGTTATATGCAAATAACCTTACAAAGTTAGTAATTAATTTGTAAGATGTATACTTTATTCTAACCTGGTTTGAGATATAGGAAAGGAGTAGCAACTAAGCCACTCCTTTAATTATTATTTCCATTCAAATAAACTTATTTAATTCCTCTAATTCATTTATTTCCAGTTCACTCGTTTCTTGTAAATTTCCCTCACTTTTAGCAACTTTATTATTAATATCTAGTTTGATATCGTCACTTTGAGTAACTTTGAGTGTTTTTTCATCACTTTGAATATTTTTAATGTAAGTAACTTGTGGTGACTTTACACCACTGTTACTCACTATATAATTATAAATTATTTCCTTAATGGAGTTATTTGGGTTTATACATTCATTAAGGAATTCTGCTATCTGCTTTTCTTTTTCTTTGGTTATATTAAGAGTAAACTGTATTCTTACACTATCCTTACTTATTGCCATAGCTCCACACCTTCTTTGATGCCTCTAGTGCTCCATCTACATTACTTGTACTTGCATTCTCTAATATTGTACTGTTTTTAAGTGATAATCCTTTTATATACTCTTGTAGCATAATGCTTGTACCGCCTGTCCAATATACTTTATATGTATTTAAATTAGCATATGGTTTTATAGCATTTAATATATTATTTAAAAATGAAACATATTCTTTAATATGTACAGTAATTATTTTATTATCTATAAGCCTTTGTATATCTTCCTCACTGTAGTCCTTATTTTCTATATTCTTTATTTTAGTATAGAAATCATAAGAACCCAGTTTTATAGTCTGCAATTTAACAACTTTTCCATTCTGAAACATAGCAAGATTTACTGTTCTACTTCCACAATCTATAATGCATATATCACCTTTTTTCTGTTCTGTAGTTAAACAAAAATAACTACTATATCCTTCTGGTAATATTAATGTATCTTCTATAGTCACATCTTTATCCTTACCATTAAATTTCAATTTTATATTCTTATGTTTGTTTATTATATCTAAAAGCTTATTTTTATTGGCCATTTGCATTATTGGTAGCATTAAACATAAGTTTGTTTTAATAACATCTTCATTGTTAGCCTTGCTGATTGCATACATTAGCTGTGGTATAAAATTTTCTTTGTTAGTTTTATCATATTCCTTTGAAAATTCCCCAATGGTTAAGTATGTTATAAACCCATCAATCTCTACACGTTGAAAGCTATCTTGATAACTTTGATAGTCTGTAGTATATTTACTACTAAACCTGCCTTTATTGATTCCAATATATTTTATAAAATAGTTTCCCAAATCAATTACTGTACTTTGTATTTCTTTATTCATTTTTAAAACCTCCACATATTTTATTAATTTTTTCCGATATACAATTTATAATCTTTAGTATCAAAATTTTTTAAATTTTTCTTATGTATTCAAGCAAATATCGCACTCCATTCCTAGCCTGGTAACTCATATTGTTCTCCATATACTAATGCCTGTTCTAATTTATCATAGTCATAAAGTCGCTGTGGATAGTCAGCAAAATTAGTCTTTTTATGATTTTGTGATTTATTAATAAATGACTTATTGTTTTTTATAGCCCATTTGGTATAGCTGAATATATTCTTTACACCGCTCTGGCTAAGAGAGTATTGATAGCATTCTGTTACTTTGTTAACATCATTATTAGCTTCATTTAAAAGTTCTATTGATTGATACTTATTAAACTCCGTAGTTTCTGCAACTACTTCAGCATTTTCATTTGTAGTTGTTTCCTGTTTTCCTAAAATATCATCAATATACATTTGTCCATTTATAGGAGTATTTCCATCACTATCATTATGTTTAGGCTTTTTTTCTTCTGTTGAGCTAATGGCCTTGCCAGCATTATGATTAGTTTTTAAAATGTATGAATACTCATATCTACCCTTGTTACTTGTCTTTGTTTCTAGGAGTATACATTTATCTTTTAGCTCCTTCCAAACTCTCCTAAAGGCTGTTTCTCCATATCCGCTAATAGATTTAATGTATGCTCTTTTAATAGAAAAATTATCTATACTGGCCAAATGTTGTAGCTTAACATAAAGACCTATGGCTTCAAGAGATAGTCCTAAGTCAAAGATTATTAGATTGTCTATTTTAGTGAATCCTTTAGTAGTCATGTTATTGCCTCCTTGGTTATTCTTGGTTAAACTTAGTTAAGTTGTATTTTTATAATACACTCTTGGTAAAACTTAGTCAAGTGCTTTTTTATAGAAATAATCAAACTTAGTTAAGTTATGTTATAATAGGTATATAAGTATTATTGGAGGATTTCATATGGATAAAAAAAGCAATGATGATTTAACGACTCGACAAAGATATACTGCTTCTTTCGATAAAAATCTATTAGAAAGCTTGAAGAAATTATCAAAAGAAACATCTATTCCTTTAAGCAAATTACTAGATAAAGCTATAATTCTACTAGAGAAAGAATATAAAAAATAAGGTAACTAATTTATAGTTACCTTATTTTTTATATAAATTTATACATGACAAAACGGCCCCAGTATTTTACTATATACCTTTAGGTATATAGTTGTTGTTTATATATTATTTATATAATCTTATTAACTATAGTCTTACTAAGTATGTTCGTTTTCAATGTGTGATTTTCAAACCTATGGTTTTAATATGCTGGTGCTGATATGATTGTTACATAATATTGTTAAATTACTAAAAACACATTTAGACTTAAAAATAGAATTTTTGCTAGAAAAGATTTAATGATTAAACACTGGAAGGCTAATCCAGTGTTTAATCATTTTAGTGTTCTGATCAATTTTTTTTATATGTTTTATGCTAGCAATTAAATCACTGTATATTCCCCCCCCACATATTCTTTAACTGATCCAACAATTCCGGACATGCAACTTTCTGTCTCAGTTCTAACAGCATCATATACGTCACAAATAATATTTCCTTCTCCATTTTGTTTTTTTAACGTACATTTTCCGCAGTTACAGCTATCAGTTAGCTCTTTATTAAATATACAGCTGTCTTCTCTTTCCATAATTCTTATTGCACCTATTTGTACCAGGGATAATAAAAATGTTTTTTCATTTTCTACTGAAATACTCATTGATTCATTTTCTTCTGTGTCATCTTCATAGTCTGGATCGTCTTCAGATGCAGCGTAGTTATTCTTAATTTCACCTAAGTTATTATCCATTATTTTTATATTTAAGCCTGCTGCTAAGGCTCTCATTGCTTCTATACGTGCATGTTCTACTCTATAATGCCATTCATCCTCATTGTTTTCAGCGTCATAATATTCAGTGCCAATTACTATAGCTGTTGCACCTCTTAGACTTTTTGCTTCTCCAATTATTCCATTTCCTAATAAAACTAATAAAGGCATAACTGGTACTCTTGTTTCTTCTGAATTTTCAGGATTTTTAATTATCCTGCTTTGATCTGTTATTTTCATTATTTTCACCTTCTATAATTATCTAGTGTACAAGATACAGATTACCCTGCCACAGCTTATGCTAGTTTGATTTCTTTTTTTATATACTCATTTTCATGAGCTTTTCCTTGATAAATTTTTTCTCCATTCTTATAAACAAATAGGGTATTAAGTTGTACATTTTTCCACTGATTCCTATACAAAACATCTACTAATGGTTTTGTTGAAAAGAATACTAATCCTTTAGCTCTATAAGTGTAAAGTGAATTTATATAATTACAATGAACATACAAATATTCTCCATCGCTTATTAAAAGATTTAATTTCCCATATTGAGAAAGATTCAGTATCATACTTTCTATACACTTTATTTTTACGTTTATATCTGTTATATCCATAGTTTTAGAGCTATTATTTAACTCTTTTTCTAAGTATGCAAGTATTCGCTCACTATCAGTCTCGCCATAGCCATTTACAGTATTCAAAACACTTAAAGGTATGCTTCCGTTATGGGCTAATAGCCATTCTGTATTATTTATATCCTGGATAAAAGGATGTGTATTTAGATATGATTTCTTTCCAACCGTGGCATACCTAATATGTGCTATTGCTAATCTAGCAGAAATAAATGCTGTTATATTCTTAGCATATTCACTTTTATACGCAGCACAAGGTTGTTTAATTATTGTCAGGTCATTATCATATATCCCTATTCCCCAACCATGGGGATGTCTATTACTATTTCTAAAAAAACTAGCTACAACTTTTCCTATCTCATATCTTTTATCTGCAGAGAATCCTAACAACATGCACATATTTTCGCCTCCCGCCAATGTGCTAAATCATTACTAATCTCTAAGTAATGATTTAATCTGGCTTATTTTATTACTATTTTCTTCTAAAAAATTTAGTATTATATCTTCTCTATTAGATAACATCCACTCAACTACATCGTGATCTTCACTTCTAAATACAACATGTGTTTTTTCCTTTAACTCAAAAATTGTTTCTTTTCTTCTTTTACCAACTAACCTTTGAGTAGCAACGTCCCTTATATCTAAAGAGCTATTTTCTTCTATTACAGCTATGCTTATGGCCAATATATTTTCATCTAATATTTTTTCAAAGTATGCATCAACTAAAACCTTTGTATATTCAGCACAAGTTAGCTTTTTTGCTTTCCAAATATTTTTTAAATCTTCCTCGCTAAATAGTGTCTGAAAAAGTTTTTCAGCATTGCTCTTACTTATAGCTACAGATTTATTTTTTGAATTATTCAAATCTATTTTATATTGAAATCCATGCTGTAATATCCAATCTTTATTTATTTCCATTAACAAGCACCTCTCAACTTTAATGTTATAATTTATTATAATATAACATTAAAGTTGTAATATATCAATGAATTTTAACAATATTTTTTATCGCCATGTATTTTTTGAAAATACTTCTATAGCTGCATCTTTATCTTTTTTTCTTGTGAAGGCTATATCTATCAATTTTCTCATGCTGGTTTCATCTCTTCTTCTCACATTTTCAACTGAATTATTAAGCATTTCACCCCTTCTTTTCATTGTATCCGTAGTATTATAATTTTCACTTTCATGTGTTCTAGCCTTCTCTGATGCCATTACAATTCCATTTGCTAGTTTTACATTTGCCTGGATTTGCTTTGCATTTAAGCTACCATTAAAATATCTAAACTCCACAGTATTAGGTGCATTATAGTTTGCTATATTCCTCAAATTTATCCCATAATACCTTGTACCACATACTGAATCAGCTAATCTATTAACATCATCGTCACTGTCCATTCTAAATCTCATATTTGATGCTTCTCTAGCTCTATCAGCGAATGGCATAGCATAATGTTCATGATTTTCTCGTATTCTTCCTAAGTCCCCACCGGAAAACCTATATATAGACTCCTCATATCTTCCGATTAATTTAAAAAATCTTTTCCAGCGTTGTTTTGCTGTGTCTAATGGCTCCATTCCTACATGCACATGTGCGCCTGTCTTGCTATTAACTGTTGCTCCATGTCTCTTTGCTACTTCACATATTTTTTCTATAGATTTCCATGTTTCTGGAGTATCCTTTAAAATTGGAGAAACAAGTTCTCCACCCTCGTCTCCACTAGATACTGATGAGTCTCTTTCTAATTTCCATTTTCCTTCAACACTTGGCGCATGATACCCTACTCTCTGAGCATTTGCACATATACCTGAAGTATATAGTTCCCTTGCTATTGCATCGGCATTTCCACCAACAAATTCAAGTTCTACACCAAATGTGATTTTACTTCCATTCAAAACATTTTCATATTCATAAGGGACTTCTTCCATTTCTCCTTGCATCATTGATTTAAATGCTTGCTTATTATCTTCATAGAAGAATCCATCATCTTCCTGATCTAAGCTTAAAGTATTTCTATCTGCTTCATTAATTTCATCAACATTTTGTTGTCCTTCTAATACACTATTACCTGCTGCATCAGCTCCATTGTCATTTCCAACTACTCTTTCATTTAATATTTGACCAATTGCTGTATTAGTAGCATCAATATGTCTACATCCATCCTCATGGCTTATATAGTGCATACAAGTACATGTTTCTTCTTCATGGTTTACTTCATAGGTATTACCACTTTGGGATGCTACACGAGCAATATCCCTTCTATTAGGATCAAATGTTACTTGTACTTCTTCAGTTTGTCTTCTTGTCCTGGACTCTATATTAACAGTAACTGTTCGCACCCCATCTAATCTATCTTCTACCCTTTGTACTATTTCTGCATTTTCGGTAGTTATGGCAGCTCCGCCATTAATATCATTACTTGTCCCTGTTCCTGAAGTTCCTCCTGATGTATTTCCACCTGAAGCTAGTGTATTATTTCTTCTGGATTTTGGCATACCTTATCTTCACCTTCTCTTCTGTAAATTTCATTCATTTTGGCATAAAATTCATTGAAATATATTATATTTTTCTCCAACAAATCGTCCCTAGACGTGGTTGTATCACTCAATCTAGCTTCCGATATAACGCCTCTTCTACTTTGAACATAGGCTGCTTGATTGAGTACATATATCTCATGGCCATTCGCAGCCTTGAAAATTTCCTCAATACGCTTAGTTGAGCTCACACCTATAGTAATAATTTTTATGTCCTTATTTATTTTCTTGCATATATACCTAAAACCAGTTAGATAGCTCTGCCATATGTTAGATGCTTTTAACTGCACGCCTACTACCTGAAAGGAGAATGCTATTGTTTTTATATTACTTTTGCCTATAGCTTCAATCCATCTATCTAAATCTTCTTTTGTAAACCAGACTATATCAGGAATAGCATTTATTCCTTCATCTATCATTTCATTGTATACAACACTTGATCTCTTAATGTTGTATAAATGGTCTATCCGTGGTACGTCTTCATATACTGAAAAATTTGGCGTTATTACGGCCTTAACGTTCATTTTTTTAAGCTCATCATATATTACCTTTCTTTTATCCCAGAAGCCTTCTAACGTTCGATCCTTTACATAGAACTCAACTATTGCTTCTGTTCTTGTATCTATATTAAGGGCTTTACAATATCCTTTTTCTAAATATGATTTATTTACTTTCTCTCCATTTTTAGCGAACATGTTACCTCCATGTAAGGCTATTATAGGCATCATTTCATATTTAGGAATATTAATCATTCTATCCGGCAGTACTGGTATGTGGTAGGAGCTCAACTTAATCTCTCTATTATTCTTCAACATTATCCCTGTTCCGCCAATTGAATTAATATATGGAATAGATTCTGGTCTTTTAGCACATAGAACCATACATTTGCTGCATCCTTTATTGCATATTGAAGCTTCACACAAAGAACATCCGCCACAAGTGCCTTTTTCAACACATTTACTACATCGCTTATTGCATAATCCATTCATATTAATTAAGCTCCTTCGCTAAAGACCTTCTGTCGTTTATTCTAAAATTTTCAATCTCGTTAGCTACCTTTGCGGCTGCATTCTTAGTTATTTCATAGTATTCTTCAGAAATATCCGAATTTTTAATAAGCTTCATCTGCCTAATAATAGTTCTACTTAAATTTAAAAATTGCTGTATATCTACTAATTCACATTTAATTTTTTCTTTTGTTTTTTTCATATATTTCCCTCCGTCAGTTATAAATATCAGTTGATGATTCATGTGTCTTTATGCTAAGAATAGCCCTGAAGATCATGAGTAATAATCTTCAGGGCTATTCTTATTTCTTTAATGACAGTAATCTATGTAGATTACTTGATTTATTGATTGAAAGACAACTTAACTTTTTAAAAGAGTTCTCTTTCTATTTTCACCTAAGTGACTAATTACGCCATCATTTTCGAGTGCCTCAATTAACATATTTGAAGCTATCAATCCTATTCTTAAATGACGTTTTAATAAATTTATGTTGATATTTCCTGGATACTTCCTGAATAGAACTACAGCTTGTTCTTTTAATTCAGCTTTTCTTTCTAGTTCCTTATATTCATCTTCTGTGTATACACTATCTAGCCAATATTTAAATTCATTTTTTCCACCACATTCACATTTTTCCGGTAGAATTTTATGATTTTCTTTAATGTCACTCTCGATTAAATTTCTTTCTTTTTTGCATTTTAAACATTGTACAACAAAACAATTACTCATAAGCGTGTGAGTTCCTAACTTATCTACTACTTTTATAAGAATAACTCGATCACTACTCATCTTAAATCCATCCTGGAGAACCAACTCTCCATTAATGTTAATTTCTCCTACTAAAAACTCTCTGCCTTGATCATCCTTTGCAAAATATTCTTCTGTTTCTTCATGTAATTCTGCAACGTAATCCCTTTCCTCCACTTCAGCTAATACTTCTGTCTCATCATGATTCCTCAAAGTAAATTCATCTATACATTTTACTTTTATTACTTTTTCCATTTAAAAACCTCCATAAATCCAAATTTTAGAATATCCCATATATTTATCTCCATCCTTATCTATGTGTGAAAGCAAATAAAGAGCTGTGATACAGCTCTTTATAAGACTTTATTTATTAGGTTTATTTAGTTTTGAAATAACTGTAACGTTAACTTTACTTTTAGTTTCTCTTCTATTTGAATTATCTGATTTAGTTTTAGGGTTAGCCTTTGCCTTCTGTTTTATATTATTATCCAGTCTAAATGATTTTTTACCATTCACTGGTGTATCTGATTTTGCAGTATTATCATTAGCTTTTGGGCTAGGAGATTCACTTTTAGTAGTTTTAAAATTATTTTTCATCCCTTCTTCAGTATTATTATTGTTTGGTGAATTACTTCTCAGGTTATTTCTTTCGCCCATATTTGAATCTGAATTATCCCTATTTGTAGAAGCGTGATTAACATTTGGTGCACTTTCATTATTGTTATTTTTGTTATTATTATTTAGGTTATCTCCTAAACTTGGTCTGCTTTCTTTAGCTTCATTGTTCTGTGGATTAATATTAGTATTGTCAGTACCAGTATCATTTTTTACTCTGTTAAGTTTCGAACTTTCCACAGCAGTAGTATCTTTTACATTATTTTGACCGCTATTATTTTTTGATGAATTTTGTCTTAACTTAGTCCCGTCATTAATTTTTATATCCTTGTTGTCTTTCCTATTAGGGCTTTCACTTTGTGACGCATTTGAGGTACCTTCTTTACTTTTATTATTTAGGTTATCTCTTAAACTTGGCCGGCTCTCTTTAGTTTCATTGTCATGTGGATTACTGTTAGTATTGTCAGTGCCAGTATCATTTTTTACTCTGTTAAGTTTAGAACTTGCCACATCAGTAGTATCTTTTACATTATTTTGACCGCTATTATTTTTTGATGAATTTTGTCTTAACTTAGTCCCGTCATTAATTTTTATATCGTTGCTGTCCTTCCTATTAGAACTTCCACTCTGTGATGCATTTGAGGTACCTTCTTTAACTTTATTATTTAGGTTAGATCTCAAATTGGGTCCATTTCCTTTAGTCTTATTCTCCTTGACATCTCCTTTATCTTTGGGCATAGGGTTACCCTTTTCGTTACTATTGTCTTTTATATTATTATTTATATTATTATTTAAATTATTTCCAGAATCAGATGATGGATTTTCAGATTTTTCATCATGTCTTTTACTTGGAAATACATTTCCTACTTTATCGGCTACTTTTCTAATTCCATTTGCAGCAACACTAGCTGTAGATCCTACAGCAGTTCCTGCGGCATGTGCAGTAGCTCTTGGAGCACCAGCTATTACATTGGATGTTTTTTCTGCAAATTGCCTTGATTTATTATGAACAAAATTTTGTGGTATTACGTGTCCTGATTTTATGCCTTTACCTGCTATACTTATTAAGTTAAATATTTTCTTTCTAAACATGTACATACAAACATATATAGATGTTTGTATTATTAAAGCAATAAGCCATCCACAGTTTGTTGCCTTCTGAAAATCTATCATGATTAGAGAGTCCATTTTTGTCATAAGAGCAAGCATAAATGTTGTTATGACAATGCCCAGCTGTGTTTCAAATATTCTTTTAGCCAAGTTTTCGATTATAGTCATGCCTCCAAGTTGTGGAACCATAGCAAGTAAAAGAGCTACCATGGAAAGCAGTATACAAAGTATGGCCATTACCTGAAACGCTATTTGCACTAAGGCTATTAGCAGCAATATTCCAGCCTTTAATAACGTTAATATCAATATAATAAAGGTTTGTGCTATTCTTGCTGTTCCTGCATCTTTTGAGAAAATGCTACTGTCCTTACTATTAAGGTTATCTATATAACTTTGACGATCACTGGAACTAGGATCTTGACTTAAAATTTTCTCCTGGTCCTGCTCTGTAAGTTTATTATTAGCTTCCATCATCAGCCAAGGTTCATGCACTAAAGAAAACCACAAATTACCTGAAACATCTGCAGCATAGCTTTGGGTGCTTTCAGAATTATTTATGGCCACAACTGCTTTAGCTCCAATGCTTTTTGCAATTTCAGTTGAATTAGTAATTACAGCACTGGTTTCTGTTGTTAGAAGAAATGAAAGCACAATAATAAACAGTAGTTTAAGTATTTGTGTAAATATCTCTACAGTATTTCTCTTTAGTAGCTGTTGAACTAAATATATAGCAATAAAAATAAAAGCTACTAAAAACAAATTATCGAAAATACCCGCCCTAAGTGATTCTTGCATGTTGTTAATTATATCTTTGAATAGATCGGCTACATTAGTATTAAAACAAAAATAAAAGGCTGCAACACATATATACGAAAGCATACTCATTAAGTAAAATAATATGTTTGCAATTCCATTTGTTCCTTTCTCAAATATATCAGTTATTCCAAGGGTTTTTATATCCAAATAGTAGTTATTTCTATACTTTGAATTTAGCCACTTTCCATTGGCTGAAGTTAATTTATCAAAGGCATCTATTGGACTTATTCCTGAGTCCACACTGGCTGCATGTGCAGCATTTCCTAGTACACTAGTAATAACCAAAAGAGTTGTTATACATAAGGTTATTTTAAACAACTTTTTAAAAGTTAGTTTCTGCATTTTAAAGGATAATTTCAATAAGAAATTATTAAAATTATCCTTTAACTTAATAATATTAATTTTCAAATCATCACCCCATTTTACTGCTTATCGTATTTATCTAAATTGAATTCTTTAATTAAAGTTATTAATAATGTTGGATAATTAGGGTCTGTTGCATACCCTGCGTCTTTAAGTGCGTTTGCCTGCGCTATATAATCTTTTGCACTGAAAACACCATGATCTTTATATGTGGAGTTTTCAGCTAAGAATTTTCCATGATCCATTACACTATCCTGCCAGGTTGGATATACTCTAAATTTATCTTCAATTGTTTCTGTCATACCGTTATATACCTCATTTGTTTCCATTTCTACAAAAGGACCACTCCAGTTATAAGCTTTTATACCAAATAAATTGTTGGCAGTTTTGGTAAGTCCGGATTTTCCCCAACCAGACTCTAAAATGGACTGTGCAATAGTAACAGATGGGAATACACCATACTGATGGAAAGAATCTATGGCTGGCTTTGACATAGCATCTAAAAACTGCTGCTCTGTCATATTTGGCATAACTTGCTGTATTCCGCCATATGGATCTCCATTTGACTGTGCATCTGCTGCTCCTCCTGAAATCAACGTAAAAAAAAGAAGCATAAAAAATATGCTTCCAAAGAAAAAGGTTATACCACTTATAATGATTTTTTTCTTCACCTAATTCACCTCTTTGTATTATTATTAATAACAAAGTGCCATTAACTTAATTTGATTTCCTTTTACTTCATAATGTTTAGCTGTTTTAGTTTGCTTTATACACTTACCTCCAAGGGCCATTATAGGTTTTTCCATTTTTAAATTTACCTTTGACCCCATAATAAATTTTGTATATTCCTCATTATTTTTCTTAAATACTTTAACCGTATATTCAGTTGCTTTCATTCTGCTCCTCCTGCTTATTGTCTTTAGTTTTTGGTGTTGTATCAAATGCTTCTATAAGGTCATCAAATACAGCATCAAAGGTTAATACATCTACACGTTTGTCTAAATCTTGGAATAGGCACTGCCTGTTTTCTAAGCCAATAACCAAATTTATATTTTCTTCTGTTACATCCATATTCATATATTCAAGCATTCTCTTTGCCTCGTCTGTATCATCCGTATGAAAGCAAAACTTATAAGATATAGTATTTTTTACTGCATCACTTGGTATATCCAGAACACTATGTCCATTAAAAATACAGCCTGTAAAAAGACTTCTTCCCATTCTTGCTAAGAAATCATACAGTTTACGTCCTTCACTTGTGACCTTCAGGAACCAGGACTCATCAAATAATACTATTGAAAAAACATTTCTTTGTGTCAATGCAAATTTCTTAGCAAAATTACCAATAACCATAATTAATACCGCTGATAAGGTTTCTTCTTGGGAATAATCTTCTTTTGGAGTGTCAGGGCTTGGTAATTTTAAATTTTCTATTTGAAGAATATTTAATCTATTATCAAGATTCAAGGCTTTCTCTTCTCCTTTACCAAATAGAAGTTTAGACATACCAACACTTTGAAGTAGATTCAGCTTTCTTCCAAGGTTCCTAGCTGCTTTACAAAGGTCGTCCTTTTCATTAAATTCACCTAACATCTCAGCTAATTTACACATGGATCGCTGTTTTTCATTTTTAATTTTTGCAAGTGACTCCCCAAGAGCAATAAATTCATCATCTTTTGGGTTTAGCTTGTACAATTCTGTAATAACATTATTAGCAAGTTCACAAGCAGCTTCTATATTATCTCTATACACATTAAATGGGTCTAGCATACCTCTATATTCATCTTCTGAAGATAATTTAATATTAGAAATATAACCCTCAAGCCATGGAAATGCATGTGTCCAGTGATCTCTTTCGCCTTTTGGATCAAAGATTAGCCCAAAGGATCCATGCATCACATGAAGTATAGTTAAAAGATTAGCATTAAAGCTTTTTCCATAACCTAAGTTCCCAAAAAAAGTTGTTGCAGCTGATTTATTCTCAAGACATGCCCTGGCCATATTAAGGAATACATCTTTCTTTATTTTTCCGGTTGTGCCAATATAAAATCCATTTGTATCACCTAATTCTTTGCTTGCTCCTAACATAGACCCTGCCAGCATCTTGCAGGGCAAAGGCATAATGAAATCTTTTAAGTACCGCCCTGCACCAGGAATAAATTCCATGAATAATTTATATTGATCTGTTAGAGATCTTATAACCGTGAACTCCATATCCTCATAAGTACCTTTTATAAAATTAACTCTTCTTTCTAATTCTTCTTCTGAATCTGCTGCAATGCAAAATGTAATTGAAGTTCTACATATAGGTAATTTATTTCCTCGTATATCAGCTTCAAAATCAGTTGTCTCATCCTTAGCGTCAAGTAGATCTTCTGGTATTTCTTCTCCAGCTTCATTTGCATTAGTAATTTGAGAATTTATTTCTTTCTTTTTGTTACTAAGTACTGTTCTACTTTGATAATCTGTAAGCCTATCAATGTGTATGCATACCTCGGTTGGAATTGTGTAATCCTGAAGCATAAAAATATATTCACTACCTGGAAATTCTAAAGCATCGGGTATGCAAGCTATACTTAAAAAACTCTGATAGCTTATAGATTTATCATCATGCTCTATTTCTAAATATCTTGGTTTTTGAGGATTTATTCTGCCTTCAAATAGGCTTTCAACCCTTGATTTAATTGGTTTATATGTTTTTGAATTTAATATTTCAACTTCTGGTTTAAAATTTTTATTTATCTTTACATCCATGTTTAGTCCGCGAAACATAACCCGCCTAAACAACCACTGAAGGTTTTCATCATCTAAATATTTTAGAGTTAATCTTTTACTCTGTTCATTAAAGAATGAATCACAAAGCCTTTTAAAATTTGCTATACGCGATTTTAAAATCATCCTTGAATCAAGCCCTAGTACATTATTTAGAGCATTCATAGGATCTTTAAGAAAATATTCTGCTATGTCTTTAGTTTTCTTTAGTATATCTTCCTCATCCTGTGTTGTTAATTTTGTTATTATATAGGTTTTGAAATCATTAGCATTCCCGTTTTCTTCAATTTTTTTAGTTAAATACTCTTCTGTCATATTTGTATGAGTTAATGCTGCATCATACAAAGGATCATTTTTATCCAGGTTACTTCTTAGAATATCATAATTTTTCTTGATATCTTGGCTTACTGGAATTATCAATATTTTTGCTTCATAGGGTATATTAGAAATAAATCTAATGATATTATATAAAATTTTTATTTTTGATTCTCTGCTTCTGTTTTCATAGTCAAAACCTTGAATTTGAAACGCTCCCCAGCATCCATCATCTGTAAAAATCATATTGCCTTTATAATAATTTATGGGACATTTATACATATTAATTCCTCGCTTTCCTTGTCTAAATTAAGATTTTACATACTTTCTTAATTAGCATAAAAAAAGTAAAGCTAACCTGCAGCTTTACTTTTTTTATAAATATAATATTTATATTTATTTTAATTTTATGATTCTCTAAAATTAGAATTAGCAAATCTTATTTCTTTTGGTATTTTCCCTTGTTTAAATCGTTCATACACATTATTTTTCGTAAACCTGTAAATTGTATAATCTATAGCATACTTCCAGGGTTTTTTGCCATCTAATTTTTTCTGTCTCATATATTTTGATATAATATACGGTACTAGAACATACTTTAGAATGGGTGGTATGATGCTTAAAAATGGAAGTATTCGTCCTATTAATAACATTAACAAAACAAAAATAAAAAAGTAAATTGAAGCATATAAATTAACTGGTATTGGTAGTTTGAAATTTTGAATAGTATAGATTTTCTTCTCTATATTATTCATTTTATTGTAGCTTCTTAGTATAATTCTATCTTGCATTTAATCAACTCCTAGCATACAGGCTTTAGGGCAGCATAGTTACACCTATGCTACCCTAAAGCCCCATATATAATTTTAAACTAATTAATAATAATCAGTTTAAGTACCATTTGCAGTGATTGATCTAATCATCTTGATACATCTGCAAATTACTAAGAAAATAGCATTTAACCATCTCCTATCTACAATTAGCCTTTTACTGTATTCCACAAAGCAGTACCCACACTCTGAAGCCCTGTAGGGTCCTTAATTATACCAAGAACAATAACACCAATTAATATTGTTACAACAATCCCTACAACATTTCGCTTAACCAGGCATCCAACAAGTGCAAATGCAATGAAAACAACTGCTACCCAAAAGATTTGATCTAATGCATAGTTACCAAAATTTTGTCCATAATTTGGACCAGCTGCAAAAACATAATTTGGTACTAGAAAACACAATCCAAGTATTAAAGATACTACCTTACTAAAATTACCTCTGATTTTTTCTTTCATTTCTCTGATTTTTTTCATTTTAAATTGCCTCCCCTATGGTTAATTATTTAGTATATTAATACTTCTTGTATTAAGCTGATTTATATAATACTTACCGTCTTTGTCTGTGATTTTAAGATTAAACTTCTGTGGTAATTCATTACCATTAACATCTTTTACGTTAAATTCAACAATAGCCAAGTAAACATTTTGACTCTTGGTGCTATAAGTTGTTATTTTATCAAGCTTGTCAAAGGTATATCTACCATTTAACGCATTAACAGTTTGTCCTTTATCTAAATCCAAGAAATATTCAACTTGGGTTTGATTTTGTTCATAGTAAGCTTTGAAAAATTGATTCAAGTCATTTTGTACAGCAGAATTTATATTATCTGAAGCACTGTTGCCGTTATATGAATTACTATCCACATAGCCTTTTGTTGGTGCTGCAACAACTGCCGGTACATCCTCAACAACAAAGTTATTGGTGTATGCCACTGGTACGTCTAAATACACGTCATTTTCAGATATATTATATTGAATATTATTAGGGTCCATCTGAGGAACACTTGTATTTGGTGTTTTATACTGTACTCTAAGGTACACAAAAACATCATATTGAGTATCGCTGTACTTTTTAATGTCATAAGCCTGGCTATATAACACTGTTGTATAGTCATTATCATCAAATTTTATGCTTTCTGCTAAGTCTTGCGTCATGTATTTTAAAGTTCTCTGTTTGTAACTGGCATCATCCTTTGGAATGTGAGTCATATAATCTTTTGCAAAATTTTGTGCAAAAGAAAAAGCCTTATTCTCAAAGGCATTTGAAGTAGAAACTTGCAACATGAAATTATCCTCTTTCTTTTGCATTGCTGATACTGGATCAGGTCTTATTAAGGTTATTGTTCCCCTTATAAAGATAAATCCTAAAACTATCCATATCAGTATTCTAATCACTTTTAATCCTGTTGTTTTATTCAACTTATTATCTTTACTGTCTTTTATTTTAATCTCGCTTTTACTTTTCAAATTATTTAAATTGGTTTTCTTCCATTTATCAAACAAAGCAGTCCCTCCTTATTAAGAATCATTATTTGTTTACTCTTTCCTTAAACTCCTTCCCAGCTTTAAATAACGGAACCGTTGATGCTGGTATAGTTATTTCTTCCTTTGATCTAGGATTTCTCCCTTTTCTTTCAGCCCTTTTTCTTGCTTCAAATATACCAAAGCCAACTAATTGAACCTTATCTCCCTTCTCAAGAGCTTCCTCAACACTTTCTATAAATCCTTTTAGGGCTGCTTCAGCATCTTTCTTTGTTAAATTGCTCTTTTCAGATATACTTGTAATTAATTCTGGTTTATTCATATGGCACCGTCCCTTTTTATATTTTTATATTTTAAAAGTGAAAATTAAATTTATCTTTTTTATTACTTTCTTTTTTAGCCGGATTAAGACTATTTAATTTAATATCAGCTGCATCTATTTTTTCATCTTTGTCAGGTTGCACATCTTCAGTATCAACTTTTTCTACATCCTCCTTATCTTCAGATTGTTCAATAAGCATAGTTCCTTGATTAGTTTCTATGTCTTTTAAGTTTTTATCATCATCAAAGTAATATGCTTGAAACTCTAATGTCTCAGCTCCTGCTTTATATAGAAATCTACCCTTTATTTCAGGAAGATTTGTTGCTAATCTATTATTTAAAACTATTTCTGAAGCTGAAGCATCTGCGAACCTTCCACAAATTCTAACCGGTACATTGTTTTTTATCTGACCTGTTATAACTTTCGCATCCGGTCTTTGTATTCCTAGAATTAAATTTATGCCTGTAGCTCTACTAAGTCTTGCCAAACTTGATACTTCCTTTTGTATTTTATCAAGCATTTCTTTTTCTTCCTTATCAGCTCCTGTTTTGTCCATAAGTTCAGCCAGTTCATCTACAAATACTCCTATTCTGCAGAGATTTGTATTTTCTTTACTGTTGTATTCAGCCAAATTCTTAGCACGGGCAGCTCTAAACAGCTCCAATCGATTAACGTTCTCTGTAGTTAATAATTTTAAAACTTCAAGAGCTCTTTCTTTTTCTGTTATAACTTCGCCATACTTTTCATAGTCAAGTCCAAACTCTACACCGCCCTTAAAATCTAGCATATAAACTCTACAGCCTTTTAATATAAATTGCCATAAAATGCATCTAAGTATTACACTCTTACCAGAGCCTGTTTCACCTGCTGCTAAAACATGTGGTGTTTTGTTAAGATCTATTTGAATGACTCCTAATTGATTTTTTCCTATGGCTACAACACCATCTTCATTTATTAAGAATTCATCCTTCCAAGGTACAAATTCATCAACCTTAACATTTCCTGGAATAGCTTCTATGTTAATCAGCGTTTTTTTCTTTCCCTGTTCAATTTTAATAATTGTACAGTTTAAAGCTGTTTCAATATCTGATTTACGCCCTTTCCATATATCAAGGTTAAGACTTGATGAAAATATATAATTTATTATTTTACCATCCCCCTTAGCTATCACTTGCTTCTTAACTAAGTAAGGATAGCTGCCATCTTTATTTTTAAAGTCCACTTTCTTAAATAGTTCTTCATTTTTACTATTACTGTTAAATTTACCTATAAAGTTTAAATAAATAACTGGCATTATAAGCAATCCATAATAAACAACGTAATATATAATGATTGAATGTACTTCCGTTAGTGTTTTAATTTTTACCTTAAAACAAACAGCTACAATTGTTATTAAGATGCTGACTAAAAAGCCAATAAAAAAAGGCAGCTCTTTTAGTTTTTTAATTCCTAAAAAAGCTGACTTAAAAAAATTGCCAACTGCTTTAAATATGCTTACCAGCATATTTTCAATCTCACTATTCAATTGATTTTCATTCATATTTTAATATCACCTACTCTTTAATTTTACTATCCAAAGAATTAACATATGCCTGTCTGTTTTTTCTCTAAGTTCCTCTTGATCTAACTACATCTAAAAGGGTCATGCTAAATCCCTTATTTCTTCCTTGTCTTGCTTCCTTATGTTTTTTAATATCTTATATACATCACCTGGCCCACTACATCCATACTTTTTCATTGATTTCTCAATTAAAATTTTCTCCTCTTTAGATCCATGAATATGATTTCTTAGTAACTTTGCTAGAGTATTAATTTGTTTTTTTGTGTATTCCATTATAACCACCCCGTAATATTAAATTCTGTGCTTATATATTAGTATTTCATAATATATACTATAAAATACCTACTAAAAGTAAATACGTTGATATCGCAATATATGGCGCATATGACATAGTATCTTTTACATTTGCCTTTCTAAGAAGCAATAATATTAATGAACCAATTGCACCAACTACAAAACTTATAAATATACCTAATATACTGGTAAATCCGCCAATATATAGTGCGGTTATTGCAAGTATTTCTACATCACCCCAATTAAATACTTTTAAGATTACAGCAATAGATGTTAATATTAGGCTTCCAACAATTCCAATTAAATAAAACACCAAATATCCATTATAATTAACTAGATTAACAACCAAAAACATTAATCCTGCTGCTAAAAATATATGAGATATAAAGGTGTACACAGTTTTTGAATACGCATCTATATATCCAGTTACTATCAGATAAATCATTAAAACAGTATATTTGCAAAAATTAAAGCCTATTGAATATTTTATATACAATAGGCCAACTAAAATACCTGAAGTAACGCTAACAACTAGTCTTATCTTAGGGTTATCCTTTATCTGCTTGGTATCATTCTTATTTATATAGTTTATACATATATTTAGTAAATTATATAATATAAAAAATATACTAAGTATTATAGGTATTAATATAAGCATCCATCTCCTCCTTTAAGTCTCATTAACCTCAACTAAATATACATGATAATGATATATAACCTTGCACAGTATAGAATCAAACAATAAGCTATTCCTGTAATTATTGAAATTAAATATATCCTGTGAATTTTTATTTATATCACCCTTTCATAAGAATGCTAAAAGCCTAACAATAAAATTAGCTGTCAGGCTTTTACATACTTTAGTTATTTAATTATCATCAAGAATTGTTGTTCTAAGTCCTTCAAAAATATCTCCTGTTACAATAAAGTCTGCAGTAGTACTTGAATTTTGGTTTATTGCGCTATTTGTAGCGATTATGTCCACAGTATACTGCTTTTCAGATATTTTTCTAGGTACATTAAATACCACATCTGTTTCTGATGTAGCCTGTGGGTTTATATTCATAGTTCGGTTTAAACTTGAATCAATTGCTGAAAGTTCTGGTGGAAAAGTTATATTAAGTTTATCCGCATAGCCTGTTGTGTATATCTTAAGTATTGCTTTTTGTCCTGCTTCTAATGTTGGTATTCCAGTAAATGTTGGTGTATCATAAGGAACTATTTGAGCTGAAACGCTCAGTAAATTAAATTTTTGTGATTGTATTTTACCTATATTCCCAACGTTGTCCTGGGTGTAAATATCAACATTTAAATCGGAATTTTTAAATAGATCGTAAACATCTGTAGTTGGTAAAGTCCACTCTCCATTTACATTAGTTAAATTTATTACTTTTGCAGCACCTTCTTGGCCAGTTGGGTATAATTTTGCATAAACATTTTTAATACCCGAACCTTTATCAAATAGATTAGCTACAGTAGCACTTAAATTTAAATTTTTATCTAAATTTAAATTAGTGCTTACATTGCTGTCTACATCATCATTATTATAATCAGCTACACTATCAAATCCTGGTGCTATACCATCTACTTTAATCCATTTTCCACTATCAGCATAGTTCTGCAGATATTCATTATTACTGCTATCGATAAACGAAGTTTTATAATAAAGTTTATAGCTTGATCCATCATTCTTAGCTTGCATATGGTGCGTTGTACTTATATAGTTATTACCACTTGCAACTGAATCACTTGCTTTATCACCATTGTTTAAAAAGTTGAAATTACTTGAATACTCGCTTCCTGAAGAATAATGATTATTTAAATCTGCATATTGTACAGATGAATTTGAAGTTAATGTACCATCTTTAGCAAGTGCTAAATACGTTCTTGATGGATATATTCCGTATGCTGAAGTAAAATATCCATCTGTATAAACTCCTATAGCACTACCTGGCTTTACCCAATAATCATTACTGTCCTGCTCATAATCAAACTGAGTAACATTTAAGCTATTATTATTAGGCACTGGATTAAATATTTGAAATACACCACTCGTTACTATTCCTACATTCCCTGCGACATCAGTGATTTCAGATTGTACTTTCCATTGACCTTGTCCGCTAAGAGTAATGTTCCCTGCGGTATCACCCGTAGTATAACTACTCCATGCTCCCCATGTAGTTCCATTATCTGAAGATGTTTTATATCTCCACTTACTTACTCCACTTCCCCCGCTATCGCTAGGATTAAATGATGTTGTTACATTGGTGTCTGTCCAACTCTGCGAATTTGGTGTAAATATTCCTGTTGGTGCCGTGATGTCTATTTGATAAGTTCCACTTGTTGATGTTCCTACATTCCCTGCAACGTCAGTGATTTCAGATTGTACTTTCCACTGCCCTTGTCCAATAAGAGTAATATACCCAGCGGTGCCACCTGTAGTATAACCGCTCCATGCTCCCCAGGTAGTTCCATTATCAGAAGATGTTTTATATCTCCATTTATTTACTCCACTTCCTCCGCTATCGCTTGGACGAAATAAAGTTGTATCATTTCCATTGTTCCAGTTCTGTGAGTTTGGCATGAATACTCCTGTTGGTGCCGTGATGTCTATTTGATAAGTTCCACTTGTTGATGTTCCTACATTCCCTGCAACGTCAGTGATTTCAGATTGTACTTTCCACTGCCCTTGACCGCTAAGCGTAATGTTTCCTGCGGTATCTCCAGTAGTATAACTGCTCCATGCTCCCCATGTAGTTCCATTATCTGAAGATGTTTTATATCTCCACTTACTTACTCCACTTCCTCCGCTATCGCTTGGATTAAATGATGTTGTTACATTTCCATTGGTCCAGCTCTGTGAGTTTGGTGTAAATACCCCTGTTGGTGCCGTAGTGTCTATTTGATAAGTTCCACTTGTATAAGTTCTTGCATTACCTAAATTGTCACTCGCTTGAACTTGAACTTGATAAGTACCTTGCCCACTTAAATTTAGATTTGATGACATGTTAGATGTAGAACTTGCTAATTGTTCTGGCGAACTTCCCAAAGGTCCATTTGTTGTATGTGTAAAAGCTGAGCCATCAAAATCCGAATGAATAGATGGCAATATCCAATCTGAATATTGCCATCCACTATTATCTTTATTATAAGCATATCTATATTTTTGAATACCACTTCTAGTATCATTTACATTTATACCTACATTTACATCTTTGTTTCCCCATGAAGATGAATTTGGAGATACACCAATTGTAGGTGCATCTCCATCTGTACTAATAGTTTCGGCTGATATAGCCCAATAATCTGATGTTCCTATACCTGTTTTATCTTCGGGTAACATCCAATTGCCATTTAAGCTATATTCATTATTTCTTATTGAGTAATTTCTGTTATCTTGAAAAAACTGTGTCCAAAAAAGACCACCTATTCTTAAATACTCTGAAGCTTCAGTAGAGTTACCTCTATTTACAGATTGAATGGTAATATCATCACTCGAAGCATCTGTATACCAAGGTACTATACTCGGTGGAGGATTGTTACTTGTAGGCTGTGGTAGCCAATATTTTGTGAATGTATCTGTACCTCCAAATGATATATAACTGTGTCCAATTATTTGTGTCCAATCCCCATCATAATATTGTTTTCCCCAAACTGTTACACCTAAAATATCATTTGGTTTACACCATACTGTATTTCCTATTCTCAAGCCACCATACTCAACAGCAGAACCATTAGTACTCATATCATCGGTATTCTTCCAGCCATCTAGTATTGGTGAAGATAATGTACCTATAGCATGAGCTGAGGATACATTTAAATTTAATATTATAATAATAAAAAATAGTGTAAAAATACTGAATTTTTGGAGATTTTTTATTGTAATCACATCCTTTGCCCTTTACTAATAAAATTATTTATTAAAGTATATAACAACTCTACATATTATATATTTTCCATCTGTTGTATTATCTATATAAATCTTATCAAAAGTCTGTGTAGCATCAAAACCAGTAGTGAGGAATTGTTTATTTAATTCATTACCGTATTTTAAAACTGTTGCATCATCTATTGTATCTGATATAACATACTCAGCATATGCATTCACTAGCTTGTAAGTCACACCATTATTAGAGTACACCCCATTGTTATTAAGTGTATATGCACTTAGAATATCATTTTTCATTGCTTGAACTGTCATTTGACCGAAAGAAACCTCACTGGCATCAATATCCAATGCTGGATATATATCTCCACTCTTAAGAACTCCTGCATTCATATAATTTAAATTACCAGTTGGTAATTTAGTTTTACCTAATGCTGTATTTATAGTTAGTTGTTGAGTAGCATATCCTTTTACATTTGAACTAAAAGTAGTAGTTGGTACATTATCTTGAGCAATTACTGCATCTGGATTGGTATTAACAGGCGGTACTGGAGTTACTGGTACTGCTGGATTTGTAGCAGGCAAGAAAGCTACAGGAGTTGGTGTACTTCCATCTGCTGTTTTAACTATTCTTACTTCAATTGCTTCAATTCTTAATCCTTTTCCATCTGTTCCTGTTTCTTGTCCGTCTGCTACCCAAGGTTGCCATCCGATGTTTTCTACATGTGCTCTGTACTGTACACTATATCCTGGTAAATTACTTAAAGTTATTTTCATTGCTTCAACTCTCAAAGACTTTCCGTCTGTTCCAATTTCTAACCCATTACTTGTAGGTGTTTGCCATCCTACATTCTCCACATGTCCTTGATAATTAATTGCTGCACCCACTGGTGCATTAACTAAATTAAGCTTTAAAGCTTCAACCCTTAATGCCTGTCCTTCTGTTCCTGCTATTTGTCCGTTTTGTACAGGTGATTGCCATCCTACATTTTCTACATGCCCTGTATATGAAACTCCTACTGTAGTATTATCTGATATCTTAACTATTTTTATTTCTATTGCTTCAACCCTAAGTGACTTACCATCTGTTCCTGCTTCTTGTCCATCTGATACCCAAGACTGCCATCCAATACTTTGTACGTGTGCTCTGTACTGAACACTATATCCTGGCATACCAATCAATGAAATTTTTAAGGCTTCAACACGTAATGCCTTACCATCTGTACCAGCTTCTGCTCCATCTGAAACAGCCTTCTGCCATCCTATATTTTCTACATGTGTTTGATAACTGATACTAGCACCTGCTGGAGCATTTGTTAAAGAAAGCTTCAAAGCTTCAACCCTTAGGCCTTGTCCATCTGTTCCTGCTTCTACACCGTCTGTAACAGGCTTCTGCCAACCTATACTTTGTACGTGTCCTGAATAACTAACACCAACAGTTGTTGCTGTATCAGCCTTTACAATATTTGTTTTAGCAAATAAAGTTGTTGAAACTACCAAAGCAAGAATCATAGTCATTATTTTTAATTTTTTCATTTAATTCACTCCTAAATTATATATTTTTTATTACGACAAGTTGTACACTAAATTAATCTTTAAACTACTTAAAGCATATGATATACTTATTTTCGATATCTTTGTGATATCTTTTAGGGGGAAGCCTAAACTTTTACAAGAGAGTGGTAGGCTTCCTTTTATTTATCCATTTCTTTAAGTTTTCTTGCTTTTTCCCTTTCTTCAAGCCATTTGAGAACTTCAGAAAACTTGTATCTATAAGCTCTCGTTTTCCCTACACAAGGAAGACCTTCCTTTCTCCATTTACTTAAAGTTGATTTTGCAACTTTAAATTTTTCCATCAATTCAGGAGTTGTTAGGAATTCTTCCTCAATTTCTGATGATTTTTTTTCATTCATAGCTTACCTCCGAGGTAATTTAAGTTTTATAAGTTTATTTAGCACACCTTTATTG
>Ga0255362_1000086_pt1 | contig 24080 bp, 27 predicted proteins | sample GFST75r2metaG_FD_186000 | JGI IMG/M metagenome (GOLD analysis project Ga0255362, IMG submission 186000)
TTATTACCAATTTCAATTTCAAATAATATTCTAAAAAATAAATTCCATTGAAAGTCATTATTTATATTCTTTAGTATGAATTCCCCTATGATTTCTGAAAAAGTATCGTTAAATGAAGGCTTTCTTTCAAAGAAAATTTCCACACTAAAATCAATTTTATTTTTTGATACTTCATTTAATCTTGAGAAGGTTTTTAAAAGGACACTTGTATAATCATCTAAGTCCTTAGCATTGTTTGTCCTAAAAATATATTTCATTATTATCTCACAGGATTTTCTGAAATCCACTAGAAATCCTAAATTTTTGTTCATCCTTTTTGAATATATATCAAAAATGAATATAGACATGAGTTTTTCGGTTTGTAGAGTTTTATTTGATACGCTAAACCCATTAGCTTCAGCCATTTGTTTACACATACCGTTTAGTTGATTATCTATCATGGTAAGACTATTCTTGATAGAACCTAGCATACTGGTTATCATATTGTCATCAAGTAAGTTATAGTTTTTATAGATAATTTTATGTTCTATTTCTCCCCAAAACATATTTACTAGAGATTTTATTTGGAGCTCAAAATTAACACGTTGTCCATTTTCTTCATATTGACCATCTATTCTATATATTTTAACACCGTTTTTTTGTTCTTGAGGTTGTTTATCTGAAAGATTTAATTTTATAGCCTCTGATCCTAAAGAGGAATAAAGATCATCACTTGAAATTTTATTAAAGAGTTTTTTAATAAATTTATAAATATCCACTTCATCTTCAATAAATCGGCATTCAATTCTTATGCCTATAGTATCAGAAAGATTTTCAAACAATTCCGTCACAGAATATTTTTTATAGTAAGAATTTCTAAGTATCTTTTCTTTTAAGCTGTTTGAAGATTTAACTCTTGAGGTTATGTTGGAAAAACTGTCTTTTTTAGCTAAAAATATATTTCTTAAATATGTACATATAATATTTGAAGCTTTTTCATAAGTACCCGTTTTTTCTTCTAAATTTTTTGTAGCTTCTTCTATGTAATCAAATATCTTAAGTTCCATCTGCAAAATCTCCTGATTTATATATTTTTTTTCATTATAGCATAGAAGCAAAATACACTTAAGCATATTGAAAAAAATAAATATCAATAGAGGAGTTTTATATATTTTGTAGAATTATTTATAATAAATATAAAAATATTGTTTTGGTACTGTGAATTAATTTGGAGGTGAAACTGTTGTTATGTAATACTAACTTAAGTATCTCTTTGAAAAATGAAATAGGACAGTATAAAATAGAAAATTTCAATCTGTTTCAAATTAATAGACTGAATGATATGTTTCCTGATTTTAATGTTTATTTGACTAACAACATAGAAATAGAACTAAAACTCAAATGCCCAATTTGTGATAGATATCATTGCTATAAATTCAGAATAAGGGATTTGATAAATAGTAAAATGCTTTTAGGTGGTTGTGAGTATTCTGGAATAACAATAATTTATATTGGAAATACCAAAAGCATTTATGAAACAATAAATAAATATAAGGAAATAAAGAATATGGTATATGCTATGATATAGTGGCCATAAATAATATGAATGACACATTAATATTATGATTTCAAATTATTTTCAGAGTTTAATATACAAGAAAAGTATTGTTTTAAAACATTTTTAAGGTTATTATAGATGAGAATAGAAAATGATATTTTAAAGTTTTAAAAAGTTGATAGATTGTAATATATGGTTACAGTTTAAAAAAGTATTCATATCTCTACTAATTCTTTTTAAATTCCTAACAAGTAATATCAAAATACAAGAATATCAGAATATAATACGGAGGTGTTTTCTTTTTGTATAATGGCGACTTAGAAAGTATGACCCTTGTTCAGATTAAAGAGACAGCAAAAGGGCTTGGAATAAAGAATTTATCAAAATTCAGAAAAAAAGAGCTCATTGATGAGATAAATAGGGTATCTCCTGTTTCTATAGAAAAAAACGGGGTTGTGTTAAGAGAAAAAATAACTCCTAAAAGTAGCGAAAATGTTACAATTGTGGAGAACAAAATAGAAGCGATAAGTTCAAGTAATAGTGTGAATGAGGATTCTAGTAATGAAGAAAATGTAATAAAAAATACTGAAAGTGTAAGCAATGTTGAAGATAAAGATATTGATTCAACTAAAAACAATTCAGAAACATTAACAAATAATATTTCTGATAAAGTGGTAAGAGAAGAAAAAAATGAAAAATTCAAAGAAATGGTAAACGATTCAGATTCAGCAAAAGGTGTTTTAGAACTTGTTGATAATAACAATTTCGGATTTTTGCGCGGAAAAAATTATTTAACAAGTACTGACGATATATATGTTTCTCCATCACAAATAAGAAGATTTAATCTTAAAACTGGTGATGAGGTTTCAGGAAAAGTTAGAACTCCTAAAGAAGGAGAAAAATTCAAGGCACTTTTATATGTTGAAAGTGTTAATGGCGAACATCCTCAAAAAGCTGTTGGAAGAAAGCCATTTGAAACTTTAATACCAATTTATCCCAATAAAAGAATGAAACTTGAAAAAAATGAAAGAGAACTGTCTACAAGACTTATGGACCTTATGGCGCCAATTGGAAAAGGTCAAAGAGGTATGATTGTAGCACCACCTAAAGCTGGTAAAACTACACTTCTAAAAACTGTGGCTCAAAGTATATCCTTAAACCATCCAGAAGTGAAACTTATAGTAGTTCTAATAGATGAAAGACCAGAAGAAGTTACAGATATGAAAGATTCCATAAAAGGTGAAGTTATTTATTCAACTTTTGATGAGGAACCAGATCATCACACAAAGGTTGCTTATATGGTATTAGAACGAGCAAAGAGAATGGTAGAGCAAGGTCAGGATGTAATAATCCTTCTAGACAGCTTAACAAGACTTGCAAGGGCTTACAACCTTACAATAACTCCAACAGGAAGAACTTTATCAGGAGGACTTGATCCTGGAGCATTACTTATGCCAAAGAAATTCTTTGGAGCAGCAAGAAATATCAAAGAAGGCGGAAGTCTTACAATACTCGCTACAGTGCTTGTAGATACAGGAAGCAGAATGGATGATATGATTTTTGAAGAATTTAAGGGTACTGGTAATATGGAAGTACATCTTGATAGAAAGCTTCAGGAAAGAAGAATTTTCCCTGCCATTGATATTTATAAATCTGGAACAAGAAAAGAAAAACTTCTTTTATCACAAGAAGAGTATGATGCAGCATTTTCAATTAGAAGAACATTATATAGTGAAAATAATACTCAAGGGGTAACTGAAAAACTTATAAATCTTATGAGTAAAACCAGGACAAATAAGGATTTAGCAGATATTATAAACAAAGAAAAATGGGAAAGATAAAATCTTTCCCATTTAATATTACAAATATTATTCTTCTTCTGATAAGTTGTATTTCTTTCTGAATCTTTCAACTCTTCCACCAACGTCAACAAAATTCTGATGACCAGTGAAGAAAGGATGACATTTTGAACAAATATCAACTTTAAGTTCTTCTTTAGTTGAACCTGTTATAAAAGTATTTCCACATGCACATTTAACAACTGTATCATGATAGTATGCTGGTTGTATGCCTTCTTTCACGTTTTTCACCTCTTTCAAATTACATGATAAATTACAATATCAACTTTCATATTATATCATAGGTAAGAGATTATAGTCAATAACCATACATGATTTTAAAAAGTACTCTTTAATAAATACATTACATCTGTTAAAATGTATATGTTTATAGTAGCATAACATTAAGGAGGAAATACAAATATGTACGGACCAAAAAATCATGGCTGGATAGAGGTAGTTGTTGGACCTATGTATAGTGGGAAATCAGAAGAGCTTATAAGACGGATAAGAAGAGCTAAAATAGCAAGGCAAAAGGTTCAGGTGTTTAAACCTGAAATTGATATTAGATATAGTAAAGACGATGTAGTTTCTCACTGTGGAGAGAAGGAAGAAGCAATTCCAATAAATAACAGTAATGATATTGTTAGGTTATTAGAAGACGATACTGATGTGGTAGCTGTAGATGAAGTCCAATTTTTAGATGATGGCATTGTTGAAGTACTAAATAAAATTGCTGATCAAAATAAAAGAGTTATATGTGCAGGACTAGATATGGATTTTAGAGGAGAGCCCTTTGGTTGTGTTCCAAAACTTATGGCAATTGCTGAGTTTGTTGATAAGATACAGGCAATTTGTATAGTATGTGGTAATCCTGCCACAAGAACTCAAAGGTTAATCAATGGAAAACCAGTAATTTATAGTGATAAAATAGTACTTATAGGAGCTACAGAATCCTATGAAGCAAGATGTAGAAAGTGTCATGATGTTCCTAAAAAAGATGGGGTGTGAAAATGGATAAAAAACGTTCAGTAGGTGGACAGGCTGTAATTGAAGGCGTAATGATGAGAGGAATTAAAGGTATTGCAACTGCAGTTAGAAAGAGTGACGGAAGCATAGTGGTTGATTTAAAAGAAACAGTACCATTTACAAAAAGAAATAAATTCTTAGGCTTACCTATTATAAGAGGATTTGTTTCTCTTGTAGAATCAATGGTAGTTGGTATACAAACCTTGAATTATTCTGCTTCATTTTTTGAAGATGAGGAAGAAAGCACTCCATCTAAGTTTGATGCGTTTTTTAATAGACTGTTTAAAGACAAGGCTGAGGAAGTAATTATGGGAGTCACTATGGTTATATCTTTAGTTCTTGCTGTAAGTATTTTCTTTATATTGCCTACTTTGGCTGCAAACATGTTTAAAAAGTTAGATGTAATAAATCCAGTGGTGCTAAACTTAATAGAGGGATTAATTAGAGTAGTTATATTTATTGGATATTTGATATTAATAGGAAAAATGGAAGACATACAAAGACTTTTTCAGTATCATGGAGCGGAGCACAAAACTATATTTTGTTATGAACACAATAAGGAACTTATTCCTAAAAATGCAAAAGAGTATTCAAGGTTCCATCCTAGGTGTGGAACAAATTTTATGTTTTTGGTTATGATAGTAAGTATATTGATTTTTTCTCTTACTGGATGGAAATCTTTGAGTTTTAGAATTCTTTCTAGAATTATATTACTTCCAGTTGTATCTGGATTAACCTATGAAGTAATAAAACTCATGGGAAGAAGTGATAATAAATTGCTTCAAATGTTTGCATATCCTGGATTGATGCTGCAAAAACTAACTACAAGGGAGCCGGATGATAGTCAACTTGAGGTTGCGATTCAGGCGTTAAAGGCTGCGGAAGGTATGGAATAATAATGAAGATTCAAGAACTTTTGAAATTAGGATATGAACTTTTAAAAAAAGTTAATATTGAAACATATATGATTGATAGTCAACTTATTTTATGTAAGGTTTTAAATGTAGATAAATTGTTTATAATTACTAATAGAAATTTGCAAGTTGGAGATAATGAGGTAAAAGAATATATAAGGTTAATAAAATTAAGAGAGAAAAAAATGCCTGTTAAGTATATTCTTCAAAGTGCTGAATTTATGGGAATAGATTTTTTTGTGAAAGAAGGAGTTCTTATACCAAGAATGGATACAGAAATTCTTGTAGAAGAAGCCATTGATGAAATTAAAGCCAATAGGTACAAAACAGTTTGTGATTTATGTTGTGGGAGTGGTGCTATTGGGATATCATTAGCACATTATATAGAAGATATAAATATAATTTGTTATGATATTTCAGATATTGCACTTGAAGTTACTGAAAAAAATATAAATATGTTGCAGTTTCATGATAGAATAGAAGTATATGAAAGTGATTTACTTAGTGAAGCAACTAAGAGCAATAGGAAATTTGATATTATAGTTTCCAACCCTCCATATATTAAAGAGGATGTTATAGACACACTAATGGAAGATGTTAAGGATTATGAGCCATTTATAGCGCTATCTGGCGGAGAAGATGGACTTGATTTTTATAGAAAAATTGTATTACAATCCAAAGGTGTTTTAAACCATGGTGGTTCTTTGGTATTTGAGATAGGGTATGACCAACGAGAAGCTGTAATGAATATAATGGAAGAAAATGAATTTAAAAATATTCAATTTATAAAAGACCTATCAGGAAATGATAGAGTAGTTAAAGGGAGATTTTAAGATGGTGATAAAGTGGATTTTGTGGTTATAGCGACTCTATCGCACTATAATTCAAAATTAATAAAAATATAAATACGGAGTGATAAAATAATGCTTGAGAGACTCAATTTTATAGAAAATAAATATGAAGAACTTTCAGTCAAAATTAGTGACCCAACAATTATGGCAGATCAGAAAGAATGGCAGAAGCTTTGTAAAGAGCATTCTGACTTAGAAACGTTAGTTGATAAATATAGAGAATATAAAAAAGCTAAAGAAGATCTAGAAGCTGACCATGAAATGTTAAGGGAAAAGATTGAAAAAGAATTAGAAGAAATGGTTCAAGAAGAAATAAAAGAACTAGAACAAAGCGTTGTAAAATACGAGGAAGAACTTAAAATATTACTTCTACCAAAGGATCCAAATGATAACAAAAATGTTTTCATGGAAATCAGAGGTGGCGCTGGTGGAGAAGAAGCTGCACTTTTTGCTGCTAACCTTTTTAGAATGTATACAAGATATGCCGAAATTAGAGGTTGGAAGATAGAAGTAATGAGTGCCAACGAAACTGACATTGGTGGCTTTAAAGAAATTGTGTTTATGATAAAGGGTCAAGGTGCATATAGTAGACTTAAATTTGAAAATGGGGCACATAGAGTTCAAAGGGTTCCAGATACAGAATCAAGCGGTAGAATTCATACGTCAGCAGCAACGGTTGCGGTTATGCCTGAGGTTGATGATGTAGAAATCGATATTAGTCCAAATGATTTAAGAATAGATGTGTTTAGAGCTTCAGGACATGGTGGACAGTGTGTAAATACTACAGATTCTGCAGTAAGAATTACACATCTTCCAACAGGACTGGTTGTTTCATGTCAAGATGAAAAACGACAACTTAAAAACAAGGAAAAAGCAATGAAGGTTTTAAAGGCTAGACTTTTTGAAAGAGCTCAAAATGAAAGATCAGCAGGGATTGCAGAAGACAGAAAAAGTAAGGTTGGAACTGGAGACAGAAGTGAAAGAATAAGAACTTACAATTACCCTCAAGGAAGAGTTACAGATCATAGAATAGGTCTAACTCTTTATAAACTTGAATCTTTTCTTAATGGAGAAATAGACGAAATTATTGATTCACTTATTACTGAAGATCAGGCTGAAAAGATGCAATCAGTAGGGAATGAAGCAGTATAATATTAAGTTTCTATTGTGAGTGATATTTATCTGGAGGTAGAATTATGAATGTAGACAAAGCTATAAAAAAACAAACATCCAGATACAAAAGATTTGTTGTAGCTATTTGTTTATTATTTATTGTTCTCCCAGTTATTTTATATATATCAAGGCAGACAAATTTATTTTTTATAATTTATTTATTTGTCATAGAAATGTTAATACTACTATTTTTAGTGTTTATGAAAAACAACCAAGTACTTGATTATAAAGTTGATGCATATAAAATAAGCATATCAATAGGATTTCCTATAAAAGCTATAAATTTACCCTGTGAAAAAGTGGAGTTAGTTCACGCAGAGGGAAGTGGCAAAGATATAAAACTTGTTTTAATAGGTAAATCAAAACTTAGAAATAAGTATGTTAGACCCATAGACATTGAATTTTTAAAGGAAAATCCATATGCTGGCTATTATTACGGTAAATTAAAAAAAAAGAATCCAGAGACACAATATTTTTATACAATAATAAGTAGAGGCGGATATAAAAAATATCCGCTTCTAAATGAGATATATAGAAGTTGTACAGCTTTGTCATTTACCGAAGAAGCAATATCAAGGATAAAGGAATATAGAAATATCATTGAATAAACCTGCATATCTATAATTAGAGAATATAGATATGGAGGTGTATTTTTTTGAATATAAATATAATACTATTTTTATTTTTAAGTATTGTTTCACTTTTAGGTACTCTTATTGGGTCTGCTTTAGGACTTCTTATAAAAAATCCATCCAAAAGGCTTTTAGGTGCCATGATTGGATTTGCCGCAGGGTTAATGCTTTCTGTAGTAGTTTTTGATTTGATTCCAGAGTGTTTAAAAAAATGGAGTTTTAATAATACTATTATGAGTATAATAGCGGGGATAATAATTATTTATTTTGGGGACAACTTATTAAATAAAAAAAACATATGTGCAAATAAACATTTGCAGGTGGCAATATTAACAGCAGTAGGACTTATGCTACATAACTTTCCAGAAGGAATAATTATGGGATGTTCTTTTCTTGTTGGAGGTAGTCTTGGAGTGAAGATGTGTATACTTATTGCTATACATGATGTACCAGAGGGATTAGCCGTCACAGCACCAATGGTTGCCTCGAAAATTAATCCAGTAAAAATCTTTATATATACAGCAATAACGGCTTTGCCAACGGCATTTGGTGCGGCTATTGGTCTTTTTATTGGGGGAATATCTAAAGCAATACTAGGAATTAGTCTTGGACTAGCTTCTGGAATAATGATTTATGTAGTGTTTTTCGGAATGATACCTGAAGCAATGAAGCTTTGGGGGGGACGAATGAGTAAGATGGGCATTTTGCTAGGAGTCTTACTTGGATTTACCATGTGTACAAATTTATAATATTACTATTTGACATCAATGGCAGTCAAAGAGTAAAATTTAAGTGTTATAACGTATATTGGCATCATGAAAAAATAATTTCTGATGCATTAGTTTAAGAGGTGTGTGAACATAGATGAATACTAAAATAGAGATTTTAGATAGTAAAAAGTTAGATAAAAATATACTTTTAAATATTGGAGATATAATAAAAAAAGGAGGACTGGTAGCCTTCCCAACTGAAACAGTATATGGCCTTGGAGCAAATGCTCTAGATCCTGAAGCTGTGAAAAAAATATTTATAGCCAAGGGAAGACCACAAGATAATCCACTTATTGTCCATATAGCTGATCTTCAGGAGATATATGAATTGGTAAATGAAGTACCACATGTTGCTAAAAAACTCATGGAAAGTTTTTGGCCTGGACCAATGACTATAATATTGAATAAAAAACCAATAATCCCAGATATAACTTCTGCTGGTTTAATGTCCGTAGGTATTAGAATGCCAAGTAGTATTATAGCTAGGGAAATAATAAAGGCTGCGGGTGTACCAATAGCAGCTCCATCCGCAAATATTTCTGGAAAACCTAGTCCTACAGATGTCCAAAGGTGCATCGATGATTTATTTGGGAAAATTCAATGCATAGTAGGTGGAGAAGTATCAGAAATAGGTCTTGAATCCACAATAATTGATTGTACTGTTGTTCCTCCGTGTGTACTAAGACCAGGTGGAGTAACATTAGAAATGCTAAGAACAATAGATAGTGACATATATATTGACAAGGCTATAATGGAAAAGCCAAAGTCAGATTTAGTGCCGAAAGCCCCTGGAATGAAATACAGGCATTATGCACCCAAAGCACCTGTAACAATTGTTAAGGGAGATTTAAAAAAAACTGTTGCAAAAATCAATGAAATAGTGCAAAATTATATAGGCAAAGGCAAGAAAGTTGGAATTATGGCTACTGAGGAAACTAAAAATCAGTATACTGCAGAACTTGTTATATCACTTGGAACCAGGAAAGACATTAAATCAATAGGAAAAAATCTTTTTGAAACTTTGAGATGTTTTGATGATACAGATATTGATGTTATAATATCAGAGGCCTTCGATGAAAGTGGTTTTGGAGTAGCAATCATGAATAGATTAAACAAATCTGCAGGTTTTAACATAATAGATGTTTAGTTTGAATCATTGATAAATATTGAGAAAAATAGGGCTGATATAGGAGGATAAGGATGAATATACTTTTTGTTTGTACAGGAAACACTTGCAGAAGTTGTATGGCAGAAGCAATATTCAACAAGCATTGTGATATAAAGAATATAAAGGCATATTCAGCAGGTATGAGTATTGAGAAAAATAGTATTACATCGAAGCACTCAGCAACTGTTGTGATGGAAAATTTAGGCCTTGATATTTCAAATAGAAAAGCAGTGGAGCTTACAAAAAGTATGCTTAGCGAAGCGGATCTTATACTCACAATGACAAATTATATGAGTTCTATAATTAAGGATCAATTTGAAAGTATTAAAGATAAGGTGCACCCATTAAATTTATATGTAAATAGAAATGGTGATGTATCTGATCCTTATGGTGGTAGTTTGGATATTTATAAAAATACTTATAGGGATATGGAATTAAGTATAAAATTATTAATAAAAAAACTAAGGGAGGATAAAGGTATTTAGCAATACATTTGTCTTCTTTTTTTGTAAATATTCTTGGAGGTGTAAATAATGAAAATAGCATTAGGTAGTGATCATGCAGGTTTATCTTTAAAAAGAGAAATAATAAAACATCTAGAAGAAAAATCTTTGGAAATTAAGGATTTTGGAACATATACTGAAGAATCATGCGACTATCCTGATTATGCATATGCAGTTGCCAGTGAGGTTTCAAAGAAAAATTTTGATCTTGGAATATTGGTATGTGGAACAGGAATTGGCATAAGTATAGCAGCCAATAAAGTAAAGGGAATAAGAGCAGCAGCATGCTCGGATACTTTTTCAGCACATGCATGCAGAGAACATAATGATGCAAATATAATTGCTCTTGGTGAAAGAGTAGTTGGAGTAGGCCTAGCGCTAGATATTGTTGATACATTTTTAAATTCAAAATTTCAAGGCGACAGACATCAAAGAAGAATAGATAAAATTACTGAAATAGAAAACAGGAGGAATAAATAAATGAGTAAAGTAACCCAAATATCGCACCCATTAATATTACATAAATTGTCATTTATAAGAGACAAAAAAACAGGATCAAAGGATTTTAGAGAACTCGTTGAAGAAGTAGCTATGCTTATGGCATATGAGGTTACTCGTGATATGCAGGTCAAAACGGTAGACATTGAAACACCTATTTGTACTACAAAATGTAAAAGACTAGCAGGCAAAAAAGTTGCTATAGTTCCAATATTAAGAGCAGGACTTGGAATGGTAGATGGAATGCTTAAACTTATACCAGCTGCAAAGGTTGGACATATTGGATTGTATAGAGATGAAAAGACTTTACAGCCAGTGGAATATTTCTGTAAATTACCACCAGATATTCAGGAAAGAGAAGTAATTGTAACAGACCCTATGCTTGCAACAGGAGGTTCAGCTATTGATGCTATATCTCTGCTAAAAAAAAGAGGAGCAAAATACATAAGATTAATGTGTTTGATAGGTGCACCAGAAGGTGTTAAAGCGGTTCAAGAAGCACATCCTGATGTAGATATATATTTAGCATCCATTGATGAAAAACTAAATGAAAAGGGATATATAGTCCCAGGTCTTGGAGATGCTGGAGACAGACTTTTTGGAACAAAATAATAACAAAGAATAGTGACAAGTTAGAATATTTAAAAAGGCGGTCTCCAAATGATTATATATAATCATTATAGGAGAACGCCTTTTTTCTGATTCTCCGGCTTTAGCCGAAAATTTTCTTTAACTTGTCACTTTTAACTGCTTTTATGTGTGGCCAGTTGTTTAAATACAAGAACTAAAACTAGCACAAACACTGAAGTTAAAGCAATGGTACCTCCCGGTGCACAATTAAGGTAATAAGATGAAATGAGTCCGGTAACCACATCAATAAAACCAAATATAACGGAAAAAATAAGAGTTTTTTTGAAACCTTTGCCAAGTTGCATTGATGTGGCTACAGGAACTGCAATCATGGACGAAACAACAAGAATACCTATAATTCGAATTGATACTGATATAGCAGCACCAGTTAAAATTGATAGTAAGTAGTTTATAAATTTAACATTAATTTGAGCGATTTTAGCACCATCTTCATCAAATGTTATGTATACAAGTTTTTCATAAAGTACGCATAAGAGAATTACGCTTATTATACTTATCAAAAGAATTGTATACAAATCACCTCTACTAACGGTTAGAATGCTTCCAAAAAGAAAGGATTCTATGTTACCTTGAGCCATACCACTACTTGTTAATGTTATGGCAATTCCTACAGAAAAAGTAAGCACAATAGGAAGAATTAAATCGGAATATTGTTTATAGTAAGTCTTTAATATTTCGATAAAAACAGCACAAAGTGTAGTAAAAATAAACGAAGTTATAATTGGACTAAATCCAAATACAAGGCCTATAGCAACCCCGGCAAATGATGAATGAGCCAGCGTATCACCTACCATAGAATATCTTTTTAATACTAAAAATATACCAATTGAAGGACATAATATTGATATAAGCACCGATGATATTAATGCATTTTGCATAAAACTAAGATGTAATAGTTGGAGCATTATGTAAAACCTCCGTGTTTAAATTAATATAATCTTCTATTGATGATTTGGAGCCTTGACCTTTGTCTATATTAAATATATGGGTTGAGTTTTCTATTGCAGCCTTCATATTATGTTCCACTGAAAGTATTGTAATTTTTTTAGATGTATTTAAATCCTTTATTACAGAATAAATTTCAGCTTGGCTTTTAACGTCTATTCCACTTGAAGGTTCATCTAAAACTATGAGCTCTGGAACTCCCATTATTGCCCGGGCAATAAATATTTTCTGACGTTGACCTCCGGATAAACTTCCTATAAGCTGATTTTTAAAATTATCCATTTTAACTATGGATAAACTTCGAGCAATACAGCCCTTATCTTTAATTTTAAGAGCTTTCATATGGGATTTTAGCATTTCTTCAACTGTTAAGGGGAAAGCTGAATTAAAATTATCCATAATTTGTGGTACGTATCCAATTTTTGTTGTTGATAGTTCTATTGTTCCACTAGTTGGTTTCAATAAATTTAGTATCAATTTCATAAGTGTACTTTTTCCGCTACCATTTTCGCCTATAATTGAAAGATACGATCCTTTTTCTACATTTAAATTAATATCATTTAAAGTATAGGGATTGGATTTATTATAAGTAAAATACAAATTTTTGATTTTTATCATAAAATATCCTCCTGAGTAATTGCTAAAATAATTATATACTTTGTTGCGAATCATTTGCAAGTGTGAAATGATAAAAAAAAATATAAAAAGATTTTTGATTAATGATATAATATATGAGAACAATTATATAATAGGTGGTTTGTAGCATAACAAATGGAGAAGGAGAAGATTCATTTTGGAGCGCAGAAATAAATATAATTATTATTTAGATATTGCAGAAACTGTACTTGAAAGAGGAACTTGTTTAAGAAGAAATTATGGATCAATTATAGTTAAAAATGATGAAATTATAGCTACCGGGTATACAGGTGCTCCAAGGGGCAGAAAAAATTGTAACGATTTAGGAACTTGTAGAAGGGAAAAGTTAAATGTGCCAAGAGGCGAGCAATATGAGCTGTGTAGATCTGTGCATTCGGAGGCCAACGCAATAATTAGTGCTTCAAGAAAAGATATGATTAGTAGTATACTATATCTTGTTGGAAAGGATACAAAAACATCAGAGTATGTTGAAAATGCAAATTCTTGTACTATGTGTAAAAGATTGATAATTAATGCTGGAATTGAAATGGTAGTTATTAGAGATACAAAGGATAATTACAGGGTAATAAAAACAAATTCATGGATAGATGAAGATGATTCCATTTATGATAAACGAGGATACTAAAATATTTAGCCATTTAAAAAACAATAATTACAGACGAAAAGGAAGATATTATGGAAAATTTATTTTTAATTGCATTAATGTCCACGTTAATTTCTTTTATTAGTACTCCGCTTATAAGAAAACTTGCTGTTATTCTTGATGTTGTGGATGTACCAAAAGATAATAGAAGAGTACATAATAAACCCGTTCCTAAATTGGGAGGTATAGCAATTTACATGTCCTTTATTATTATGTTTATAGCTAAAGGAGGCCCAATAAAAGAGGCAGAACTTGGGGTATTAATTGGGGCAACTATTATTGTTATAGGTGGTTTTATAGATGATAAATATACTATAAAGCCTTGGCAAAAATTATGTTTTCAGGTAGTTGCAGCTTGCGTACTTATTGGTACGAAAACAATGATCTCTATAGTTACAAATCCAATAGGAGATGCAAGCCAATTTTTGACTATAAATCCATTCATTGCAATTCCTCTAACTTTGATATGGGTTATAGGGGTTACCAATGCTTTTAATTTAATTGATGGTTTAGATGGACTTTCAGCGGGGCTTGGTTTTATTGCTTGCGTTACCATGATTGTAGCTTCATATTTAAGTGGTAAGGTAGAGCCTGAGATAATTGTGATAACGATTATACTTGCAGGAGCAATACTAGGATTTTTACCTTATAATTTTAACCCTGCATCAATTTTTATGGGAGACACAGGTGCTCAGCTTATTGGATTTTTATTAGCAGCAATAGCTATGAAAGGTGCAATAAAGGCCACTTCAGCAATAGTATTAGCTGTGCCAATTTTGGCATTAGGGCTTCCTATTTATGACACTATTTTTGCAATAGTAAGAAGAAAAATAAATGGAAAACCTATAGCACAGGGGGATAAGGGGCATTTGCATCATAGACTTTTAAATATGGGACTTAGTCAGCGCCAGGCTGTAATTATCATGTATTTGATAAGTGCAATATTAGGACTGATTGCAGTGATAGTAATGCAACTCACAAATCGGAGCGCTTATATGGTTTTTGCTGCTGTGATAATTTTGATTGTATTTTTGGCATGGAGATTTGGTTTGTTTAAACATAAAAACTAACATACATTTAGGAGGAAAATCAATTGAACAAAATAAAAATTATAACTATTTTTGGAACTAGACCAGAAGCCGTCAAGATGTCGCCTCTTGTCAAGGAACTAAAAAAGAGGAAAGAAATAGATATAAAGGTATGCGTAACTGCCCAACATAGACAGATGCTTGACCAGGTTCTGAATTTATTTGATATAGTACCTGATTATGATCTAAATATAATGAAGGACAAACAGACATTAACAAGTATAACCACAAGAACTCTTGAAGGGTTAGAAGAAATATTTGAAAAAGAACAACCAGACTTAGTTTTGGTACATGGTGATACAACAACTACTTTTGCTGGATCATTAGCAGCATTTTATAAGCAAATTACAGTTGGGCATGTGGAAGCTGGACTAAGAACTTTCAATAAATATTTCCCATTTCCAGAAGAGATGAATAGGAAGTTAACAGGTGCAATAGCTGACCTTCACTTTGCTCCTACTAAGGGTTCAAGGCAAAACTTATTAAATGAAGGAGTATGTGAAAAAAATATTTATATAACTGGGAACACTGTAATTGATGCCATGAAACATACTGTTGAAGTAGATTATAAATTTGAAAATGAAGAACTTAATAATCTAGATTACATAGGTAAAAAGATAATTTTGGTTACAGCACATAGAAGAGAAAACTGGGGAGATGGAATAGAAAACATCTGCAGGGCTCTAAAAAACATAGCACTTATGAATGAAAATGTGGAGATAGTGTATTTAGTTCACTTAAATCCAGTGGTAAGGGACGTTGTTTATAAAAATTTAGATGGTGTAAGAGGTATACACCTTCTGCCACCACTTGATACAAAGGAAACTCATAATTTAATGAATAAATGTTTTATGGTAATGACGGATTCAGGGGGATTACAAGAGGAAGCACCACATCTTGGTAAACCTGTATTAGTATTAAGAAATGTAACTGAAAGACCAGAGGCTGTTGATGCAAAAACAGTAAAACTTGTAGGTACGGATGTTGATAAGATAATTTATGAAACAAATGAACTTATTAATAATAAGGAAAAGTATTTAAATATGAGTAGAGCTATAAATCCTTATGGAGACGGTCATGCATCTGAAAGAATAGTAGATATAATTCTAAAATATTTCCATGCTAAGCAGTAATTATTAAATGATAAATAGACATTGTTTATTTTTTCACAAAATACCTTGATAAAAAATTTTATTGTGGGTATAATTATGTTGTAAAGAAAATAATCGTAACAAAACAAATTGATAATTACTTAAGAATATAAATTTTAGGAGGTCGTTTTCATGAGAGAAGTAGTAATCGCAAGTGCAGTAAGAACACCAGTTGGTTCATTTGGTGGAGCGTTAAAAGGTATAACAGCAGTAGACTTAGGTGCAATAGTTATTAAAGAAGCTGTTAAAAGAGCAGGAATAAAACCAGAGGACGTTGAAGAAGTAGTTATGGGTAATGTTCTTCAAGCAGGACTTGGACAAAATCCAGCAAGACAGTCTTCTGTAAAAGCGGGACTACCAATTGAAGTGTCATCTTTTACAATTAATAAAGTCTGTGGTTCAGGTCTTAGAGCTGTTTCGCTTGCTCGCCAGATGATACAATCAGGAGATGTTGATATTGTAGTTGCTGGTGGTATGGAAAACATGTCAAGAGCTCCATATTTAGTAGATGAAGCTAGATGGGGAACTAAAATGGGTGATAAAAAATTCGTAGATGAAATGATTAAAGATGGATTATGGGATGCTTTTAATGATTACCACATGGGAATGACTGCAGAAAATATATCAGAAAAATGGAATATTACTAGAGAAGAACAAGATAAATTTTCAGCATGGTCACAACAAAAAGCAGAAGTAGCTATAAAAAATGGTAAATTTAAAGATGAAATTGTTCCTGTAGAAATACCTCAGAGAAAGGGAGATCCAAAGATATTTGATACCGATGAATTTCCAAGATTTGGTACAACTGCTGAAACATTAGCAAAACTAAGACCTTCATTTAAAAAAGATGGTACTGTAACTGCAGGAAATGCATCAGGTATAAATGATGGAGCTGCTGCATTTGTTATAATGAGTGCTGAAAAGGCAAAAGAACTTGGAGTAAAACCACTTGCAACAATAAGAGCATTTGGTTCAAAGGGAGTAGACCCTTCTATAATGGGTTATGGTCCAGTTGGAGCTACAAAAGTTGCACTTGAAAGAGCTAATTTAAAAGTTGAAGATTTGGATTTAATTGAAGCTAATGAAGCTTTTGCAGCTCAAAGTTTAGCTGTTGCAAAAGATTTGAAATTCAACATGGATATAGTTAATGTAAATGGTGGAGCTATTGCACTTGGACATCCAGTAGGAGCATCAGGAGCAAGAATATTAGTAACACTTTTATATGAAATGGAAAAAAGAGATGCTAAAAAAGGTCTTGCTACACTTTGTATAGGTGGCGGACAAGGAACAGCTCTAATAGTTGAAAGATAAAATATGAACTTTTTGTAAACAAAGGAGATGGATTTTTAGCATCTCCTTTCTTTTATTCAAAAAACTTTATTATATACATATATATTTTGCACTTTATGCTAATAATAAAGCCTACTAATCAAAAAATGTATGCAGGTTTTAGGTTATGACTTCGTTTACAATAAAATTACAGTGCAAAAAGACAGAAAATATAGTATTATCAAATAAATGAAGTAGAGAAAAAAATATGGTCATTATGGTCAAATAATAAGCTAAAGCTATTATTAACTATTATATCAAAGATAATCAATCAAAAACGGGTAATATGAGCACAATTGAACGATTATACAAGTTTCAATAAAAATTACTTAGATATATAATTTATGTAGCGTATTCAGATGGTGGGTGATTAAATTGGACTCAGAAGTTAAGTTTATTTTAAAGAGAGTATTTTGTATTGATATAATAATTGCAATAGTAGCATTTATTATATCTTATGTTTTTTATAAACCTTACGATTATATAGTGGTAGTAGGGTTGCTTTTAGCTGCATTAAATTTTTTGGGTAATGCGGTTTCCACAAGTTACATATTATCTAAGTCAAGTAATAAATTTTTAACTGTTTTGTTATCAGCATTTAGAATTATCATTACTTTGGGTATTGTTATATTACTAGGTGGTAATGATAAATTTAAATATATAGCTATTATAATAGGATACACGCTTCACTACGTAGCTGTTGTCATTCATGGATTCACAATAAAAGTATAAGAAAGGAAGTGATAATATGGATTTAAGTGCTAAAACGTTATTTACTTTGCGTTTAGGCGGTCACAATATTGGTATAACAGATAGTATTGTTACACAATGGGTAATTATGGTTATAATAGCGATATTGGTGCTAGCTTTAACTCGCAATTTAAAAAAATTACCAGATAAAAAGCAAAGTGTGTTAGAAATGCTTATTGATTTCTTCAATGGATTGGTAAGAGAAAATATGGGAGAAAAGTACATGAGTTTTGTTCCTTTCATTGGCACAATGGGAATTTTCTTGTTTTTCTTAAATCTGTCAGGATTAGTTGGAGTGGACCCTTCCACTAAAGACATAAGTGTAACAGCAGGTTTTGCAATTATAAGTTTTGTTGTTATAAATGTAAATACCTTTAGTAAGATTGGAATAGGTGGTTTTGGTAAAGAATTAATTAGTCCTTATATACTAATGTTACCAATGAATTTACTTGAAAAAATCACTCTTCCAATATCATTATGTTTAAGACTATTTTGTAATATGCTTGTAGGGTTTATAATTATAGGACTTATATACAAAGGTATGGGTCATTTTGCCTTTATAGTTCCAATACCGTTCCATCTGTTCTTTGATATGTTTGATGGAGTAATACAAGTGTATATATTTATGATGCTTACCATGCTCTACACTAAAATGGGTGGAGAGTTAGAATAACTTAATAATAAACTACATCAAAAATTGGTGCTAGATATTATAGATTGAAATTTTATATTTTAAGGAGGAACAACAATGAATATTGATTCTAAAACTTTTCTAGATGGAATGATAGCAATAGGTGCAGGTTTAGCTGCAATTGGATGTCTTGGTGGAGGTATTGGTATAGGTACTGTTACCGGTAAAGCTGTTGAAGCTATTGGAAGACAACCAGAAGCAAGAGGATCTGTAACATCTACAATGTTTATAGGTTTGGCATTTGCAGAAGTAACTTCTCTATACGCTTTATTTATCGCTTTGTTATTATTATTTACAAGATGGCAATAATAGAGTAGCTGAGTGTGTTAAAAAATGAGGCCGAAGGGAGGCTTTTGGGCAAATGAATATAAGTATAGTTACAATATGTATTACTATAATAAACTTTATAATTATTTTGTTATTTTTAAAACACTTTTTATTCGAGAAGATTACTAAAGTGATAGATGACAGAAATAATGAAGTGAAAGAAACAATAGACAAAGCTAATTCTGATAAGAAAGAAGCAGAAGTTCTTAAAATATCAACACAAAAGAATTTAGATGAGTCAAAAGAAAAAGGTAAAAGTATTGTAGAAGAGTATAAAGAAAAAGCTGAAAAAGTATCAGGTAATATTAAAAGTGAAGCTTCAAATGAAGCTCAGCAAATAATTACTAGAGCAAAAAAAGATATCGAGAGAGAAAAAGAAAAAGCAGAAGATGAATTAAAGAAAAAGGTAGTAGATCTTGCTGTTATTTTGTCTTCAAAAGCTTTGGAAAAATCCATAGATGAAGAAGAACATAGAAGACTTATAGAGCAATTCATAGCTAAGGTAGGTAATTAATTATGTTTGAATATCTAGCTAGAAGATACGCACTTGCACTTTATGAAGTTGCTGGTGCTAAAAACAAAGTGGATGAATATATAGATGATTTAAAGCAGATTGAAACCTTAATTAAGGAAAATACTGATTTAAAAAATGTTATAAATAATCCAGAAATAAGTACTTCTAAAAAAATGGAAATTTTCAAAGGAGTTTTTGAAAATAACATAGAAAAAGAAATTCTCTCTTTTTTACTAATACTTGTGGAAAAACACAGAATTGTTGATCTTCAAGATATTATTCTGCAAATGGATGAAATTCGTTTGGAAGAAAAAAATGAAGTTATAGCAATTGTAAAAACAGTTGTTCCACTAAATGATAATGAAAGAACATCACTAACTGCTAAACTAAAAGCTAAGTATAATAAATTAATAATTTTGAAAGAAAGTATTGATGCAAGTATACTAGGTGGGGTTTATGTTAGAGTTGGAGACGAAGTTATTGACGGAACAGTTAAAAACAAAATCGATGAAATAAAAAAATTAATGCTTGTAAGAGGATAGGGGTGAGCCTATGAACATAAAACCTGAAGAGATAACTTCCATAATTAAGAAGCAAATTGAAGGTTATGATAATAATGTAGAATCCGTGGATTCAGGTACCATAATTCAAGTAGGTGACGGTATTGCCAGAGTATATGGTTTAGAAAACTGTATGGCAGGAGAACTTCTTGAATTTCCAAATGATGTATTTGGAATGGTAATGAATCTAGAACAAGATAATGTAGGTTGTGTTTTACTTGGTAATGAAGAAGGAATAAAAGAAGGCGACATAGTTAAGAGTACTGGTAGAGTTGTTGAAGTGCCAGTAGGCGAAGCTATGATAGGCAGAGTTGTTAATGCTCTAGGTCAGCCAATAGATGGAAAAGGTCCAATAAAAGAAACTGAACTAAGACCAGCAGATATTGTAGCTCATGGAATTATTGAAAGAAAATCAGTTAATAAACCATTACAAACTGGTATAAAGGCAATTGATGCTATGATTCCTATTGGAAGAGGTCAAAGAGAGCTTATTATAGGAGATAGACAGACAGGTAAAACTGCCATAACTATTGATGCTATAATTAACCAAAAGGGTCAAGATGTTATATGTATTTACGTTGCTATAGGACAAAAACAATCTACAGTAGCTAATATTTATAATATACTTACTCAAAAAGGTGCTATGGATTATACATTTATTGTATCAGCTTCAGCAGCTGAAACAGCTCCACTTCAATATCTTGCACCATATGCTGGAGTAACTATGGGTGAGTATTTCATGGATCAAGGAAAAGATGTATTAATAATATATGATGATTTAACTAAGCATGCAGTTGCTTATAGAACAATGTCATTATTACTTAGAAGACCACCTGCTAGAGAAGCTTATCCAGGAGATGTATTCTATTTGCATTCAAGACTTCTTGAAAGAGCAGCTAAGCTTTCAGACAAACTAGGTGGAGGATCAATTACTGCTATTCCGATAATTGAAACTCAAGCAGGGGATGTATCAGCTTACATACCAACAAATGTTATATCCATAACAGATGGGCAAATATTCCTTGAAGCAGATCTTTTCCATGCAGGGCAAAGACCAGCTGTTAACTCAGGTATATCAGTTTCGAGAGTTGGAGGTAGTGCTCAAATAAAAGCAATGAAACAAGTTTCAGGAACACTTAGACTTGAACTTGCTCAATATAGAGAACTTGCTTCTTTCTCACAATTTGGTTCTGATCTTGATAATGAATCAAAAAGAAGACTTGAAAAAGGTAAAAGATTGCTTGAAATCTTTAACCAAGATCAATATGTTCCAATGGCTATAGAAAATCAAATTATGGTAATCTATGCAGTGGTTGAAAATCATCTAAATGATGTAGATATTACAAAAATCAAAGAATTTGAACAAGGATTCTTAGAATTTATGGGTACTCATCATAAAGAAGTTCCAGAAGCAATTATCACAAAAAAAGTTTTAGATGATGAAATCAAAAAAATGCTTGGTGAAGCAATTGAAGAATACAAAAAAGTTTTTTTAGCATAAGCGTAGTAGTATCTATGCGGGAGGTGTAGTATGGCAGGACTTCTTGTAATAAAAAGAAGGATTAAGTCTGTAACTAGTACAAAAAAAATAACTAAGGCTATGGGACTTATTGCCACCTCTAAAATAAGAAAATGCAGAAAAAATCTAGAATCAAATCAAGGCTATTATGATTCTTTTGAAAGTATCATAAAGAGTGTTGCTGAAGGTATCATTGGAAAAAGCATATATGTGAATGGTAACGGAAGTAACAAAAAATTATATATAGCATTGACATCAGATTCTGGACTTTGTGGGGGTTTTAATGGTGCTATTGTTACAGCGACTACTGGAAAAATGTCAACTGATAGAGAAAATTGTCTCCTAATGTCTGTTGGACAAAAAGGAAGAACTTTCTTTAGAAGATTACAATACGATACAGTTGCTGAATATGTAGATATACCTGACGAACCAACGCTTAAGGAAGCTAAAACAATAGCTGAACATGCATTAAATCTTTATAAAAGTGGAGAAGTTGGCGAAGTACATGTGCTGTATACTAAATTTGTATCAACTGCAAGGCAATCTATTGTAGATGAAGTTGTATTACCATTAAAAGTAGATAAAAAAAGTGGTGGTAATGCTGGAGAGTTTGAACCCGATGCTAATGAATTGCTAGAAGGTACTGCTTTTATTCATTTAAAAGCTCAGATATTTAACTTCTTACTAAATTCAAAAGCTAGCGAACAAGCGTCCAGAATGTCTTCAATGGATAGCTCAACAAAAAATGCTAATGATTTGTTAGATGCTTTAAAATTGAAATATAACAGAATAAGACAAAGTGCAATAACTAGTGAAATAACTGAGATAGTTTCAGGAGCGGAAGCTCTGAAGTAAGGAGGGGAAACTTATGCCAAAAGGTATTGGTAAAGTTGTTCAAGTAATAGGACCAGTTGTAGATATAAAATTCGAGAGTGATAGCCTTCCTAATATATTTAATGCTTTGGAAATTGATATGGGAGACAATAAAAAACTTATCGTAGAAGTTGAACTACATACAGGTGATGATGTAGTTAGAACTATATCAATGGAGTCAACTGATGGATTAAGAAGAGGTGCAGAAGTAATAGATACTGGAAAGCCAATTTGTGTTCCAGTTGGAAAACTTGTGCTAGGACGTTTGTTTAATGTATTAGGTAAAACTATTGATGAAGCAGGAGATTTAGGGCCTACAGAATTAATGCCTATTCACAGATTAGCACCAAGTTTTGAAGAGCAATCAGTATCACCAGAAATGTTTGAAACAGGTATAAAGGTTATAGATCTTTTAGCACCTTATCAAAGAGGTGGTAAAATAGGACTATTTGGTGGTGCTGGTGTTGGTAAAACGGTTCTTATTCAAGAACTTATAAACAACATAGCAAAGGAACACGGTGGATTGTCTGTATTCGCAGGTGTTGGAGAAAGAACAAGAGAAGGTAATGACCTTTATTATGAAATGAAAGAATCTGGAGTTATAGATAAGACTGCACTAGTGTTTGGTCAAATGAATGAACCACCAGGAGCTAGAATGAGAGTTGCTCTTACTGGTCTTACTATGGCAGAAAAATTTAGGGATGAAGGACAGGATGTTCTTCTATTCATAGATAATATATTCAGATTTACTCAAGCTGGATCTGAAGTTTCAGCTTTACTTGGAAGAATACCTAGTGCTGTTGGTTATCAACCAACACTTGCAACTGAAATGGGTACGCTTCAAGAAAGAATAACTTCAACAAAACAAGGTTCAATAACATCTGTTCAGGCCGTTTACGTTCCTGCTGATGATTTTACTGACCCAGCTCCAGCAACAACATTTTCACATCTTGATGCAACAACAGTTTTATCAAGAGCTATTTCAGAACTTGGAATATATCCAGCTGTTGACCCACTTGAATCAACATCTAGAATACTTGATCCAAATATAGTTGGTGAAGAACATTATGAAATCGCAAGTAAGGTAAGAGTTATACTTGAAAGATATAATGAACTTCAGGATATTATAGCAATACTTGGTATTGATGAATTAGGTGAAGATGATAGAATGGCTGTAAATAGAGCAAGAAGAGTTCAAAGATTTTTGTCTCAACCATTTAGCGTTGCGGAACAATTTACTGGAATGCCTGGTAAATTCGTTACTATAAAGGATACACTAAACGGATTTAAGGAAATTCTTGAAGGTAAGTGTGATGAGCTTCCAGAAGCAGCATTCTTATTTGCAGGTTCAATAGAAGAAGTTAGAGAAAAAGCTAAATCTATGGCATAAAGGAGTGATTTTGCATGGCGTCTAAAATGAAGCTTAGCATAGTAACTCCCCAAAAGAAATTCTATGTTGGCGATGTAAC
>Ga0255362_1000087_pt1 | contig 24004 bp, 20 predicted proteins | sample GFST75r2metaG_FD_186000 | JGI IMG/M metagenome (GOLD analysis project Ga0255362, IMG submission 186000)
CTTCTCTATTCAAATCTGTATTATCATAACATCTATGTTTTATATTTTTAAATTTATCTGGATTAATTATTTCATAAATATGTTCTAATATTATCTTTATACACTCATGCTTTCCCTCAGGGTATAAAATAGCTTGAGTATAATATTCATTTTCTAAGTCTACTCTTTTTTTCCTTTTGCTTTCATTTGCACATTCAATAATAGCATAGTTATTCATTCTTGATTTTGAAACTTCACATAATAAACTTATTGGTCGATCTTTTTCAAGACTACATCCTAAAAACAACATGCTTTTGCTGGTATAAATTTGTTTTAAAGTATCAATTAATTGTGAATTATTGTATGCAGATTCATATTGGGCTTTTGTTAGAATAATAGAATCAATTGGTTCACCAATGTCACCATGAATTTTAAATAATAACAATTCATTGTCTCTAAGTGCACCATTTAATGCTTCAAAATGTCCTGGATGTGCAACAGATAAAAGCAAATTATTATATAATCCATAAACTTTTTCAATAACTCTATCATAATTAGTTGTAATTACTAAACCCTTTTCAAAAATAACTGGCAATAAATATATAGATTTATCTATGAACTCACTAACATCTCTATCAAGATGATCTTGTCCAAATGTCATTTTCAGATTGTCTGCAAATGAAAGCTTTCCCATATCATCAGACAGAAAATCTGCTTTATCTTCGTAATTTAATTTATCAAACTTTTCCTTTTGTAAGGGATCCCCAAATTCCTTAAAGGTGGTATTTAGAAATCCCCCCCATGATGGATATATGCCATCGAATAACATAGACATTCCAGCACCTACGTATGGAACTACTTGATACAACTTAATCTTTTCTATTAAAGTATCAAAATTTTTTTGATTATATGGTGCATTAAATACCATAATTTCTTGAAAATCCATAATTCTATCCTTTCTATCCCAATTCTCTCTAATTACTACCAATTCTATTTAATTATATCATAACATCAGTATTTTTTTACATTAATAGCTACACAAATGAATTATATTTCTTCTAAACCCAATTGATAATACAAATAAAACCCATAAAAACCAAAATTAAGATTTCCATGAGTTTTATTGGTGGAGGCGAACCGTACCGCGTGGAATGTACAATATTTATTGAGGATTATAGGCATAAAACACTCTAATAAAGAGAAATATCATGTTGCAAGTGAACATTGATATTTCTTTTCTTAACTTTGAAACCATACCCTTAATGATTCAATATTTCGAATTATACACAAGATTAAATTTTCTACTTCTTGTCTAAACATTTTCAGCTTTATCTATCAACTCCAACGCCTGAAATGATTCCTGCTCTATCTTACAATCGTGCTCTAGCATGTAATTTAATATATCCCTATAAATATTTAGTTTGTCCGATTTCATTGCCTTTTTATCCGCTAAAGTTAAGTTCTTATACAATCCAGCCAAATAAAACTTTTCAAGTGTTGCTACATCCATTTCTAATGGCATAAATGGAATCTTAGTTTTCTCTTTTAGGTTTTCTAAAATCGCGAACCCAAACACATCCAAATCACCTTTATGGAAATATTCCTTTTCTTTATTTTCAGCATATATCAATTCCAATAGTTTCTGTTTCGGTTCGTTATGAAATCCTCCCAAATAAATAATAACACCCTCTGATTCCTTAGTATCATGATAGGTTGTAAGGTTTTCAACAGTAATTAACTTATCAGAACCAGCTATAAATGATTCAATCTGAGCCAATGCCTTTGAAGGCAAGGCAATACCTCCCTTGATTTCATTTAGTTCAATTAATGATTTATTGAATCTTATGGTGGCATTACCTTTAATCATTACATAAGTCGGATTATTAAATAAATTATACCTCTCTAGGATACGTTCCTTCTCAACAACAAGGTCAGTATATTCATATAAAATACTCTGTATACTGCTCTTTATTTTCTGAAACAATTTAGAGTCCTTAAATATTGCTGTAGAGAAATTTCTTACGTATGTTTCAGATTTCAATTCCAATATTGCTGTTAAAGTCTTTAAAATACCTTGTAATTTTTCTGAATCATATTCAACTCCAAATGGCAGCTTTTTAAAAGTATCTAAATATGTGATCTGATCTATGCAATACTTTTCCAGCAGTGGTTTACCACTAGCATCAACCTTATCGATTATTTTTCTTAAAACATCGCATCTCTGAGGTACTGATACTCGCTTTAATATTGCATATATGTCTTCAACTCGATTAACGCACATCTGAACCTTAATATATTGCCCACTGGCATCCTTCTTTATTTGTATCAAATCTTCTGAAAGCAATTTTTCAATTGCAACGTTTATTTCTCTGTATGTTGTATAATTGTATTGATTCGTATATTCCTTAAACTCCTTAGCTGGTTTTATTTTAATCACCCTGACTTTTTTATCATTTTTTGCAAATACTTCTCTGCGCTCATATATATCTAACAGAGAATTGAGAATTTTCTTATAATACTCCATCTCTTCCTCCTAAATTTTCTCAAATAGTGCCATAGCATTTCTTGATCCTGACTTAACAATAGAATAAGTAATGTCACAATATGGATAAATTGAAGAACACTTCTCCACCGTTGAGATTAAAACCAATTGTAATCCTAATTCTTTAAACATCTTCATCATAGGTTCAATTCTATCGCTAGTCATCTTGTTAAATGCTTCATCTAAAAGCACCAAACGAATACAATTCTCCCTCTGCTCATATATTTGCAAAAATGAAGCACAAATTGCTACATAGAATGGAGCTTGATTTTCACCTCCACTTCCATCACCGCTTACTTTAGATAATTGCACTTCAAATCCTGTCACGAAATTTTTAACTAGAATGTCATAATCTAAATACGTCCTATAGTCAACATATCTTGATATTTCTTTAGAATCGTTTTTCTTTCCAGTTAATTGTTCTTGGGCATGGGCTTCAACATCTACCATTATCCTTGACATAAATTCTTCAATCTGATTTTCAAATACGTCCGACTGCGTAGCCAACAAATAAGGTATTTCCTTGTCCTGTCCAATCTGCTCATTATTTTTGTCCATAATAATATTGTAAAAAATATTTAGTTCCTTATCTTTACTTCCATCGATGTCAAATCTATAACTTTCTTCCCCATATGACAATTTATCCATCACTTTATTAAGAATTTTAAATTGTTGCTTTGCTCTTAAGATATCATCCTTCATTCTAAATAGTATCTCTTTTCTAAAACGCTCTTTACATCTTATTTGAGCCTGCCTGACATTTTCTTTATGATTTTCAAGGTCAATATTTATCAAAGAACTATACGCTAGCTGATACTGATTGCCTCCCTCTAAACCTTCCAAATAATCACATGTAAATAAAGAATTATAGTCCCTTTGTTTAGGAAGCAATTCTTTACTAATGTAATTATTCATCTCGTTTTTCGCTTGTTGAATATAGTTAGTGTAATTTTTTACAATTTCCTCCGGACTTCTATTTTTCCTTACATCATAATATTTCTCTGCAACATCTTCAATATATTGTGCATATGTCATAACAACAGTATCGTATTCTTTTGTAGCTTCATCGATATTAATTTTTAAGGCATTTAATTGAATCTTACCATTTTCAATTACCTCACCAACTCTTTTTTGGTCGCTTTTGACTTCAATTATTACATTATTAATATCATTTACCATCTTCTCACAATGTTCCTTTTTGCTAAACAAAGCCTTAAGTATCGGGTTCTTTTCAAAGTATTCAATTTGATCTTGCATCTTTTGAATATAATCATATAACTTTTCTGACTGTTCTTTTGCTCCTAGCTTTTCCTTAATATCATTTGCGGCAGTTCCAGCAATGAATTGCTGACACATTGAATCCAATTCTCTGAATTCCGTTAACTCTTTCATTACTCCATGTTGTTTCAATAATAACTGAGACAAATTCTCTTTTGCCTTTTCCAATTGTTGTAATCTAGCGTCAATACCTATATACCGTTCTGACATTTTCATTCTCTGCAAGCAGTAACTCTGATACCTTAACAAATCCCTAGTAACACTTCTCCTGTGATTTTCCAAATCATCTTCATTTTCACAACATACAACATCTTTCAATAAGAATTCTGCATACTGTTTTGCATATGGATTCTTACTCTCAACTTTATCGGCCAATCTTGAAATATTACTCTCTTGCCTTGGTTTCCAATCGCGTTCCAGTCTTACTGTATCTACCAGTCCGACATTCTTCACTTCATTTTTGAGTTCTATAAACACCTGCTTAGCCACATTGTAATACTTGGGCTCAACAATAATATTAAACCGTTGCATATTCAGATAGCTTTCCACAGCATCTTGCCAAATCTCATCATTCATATATAAGAGCTCGCAGAATATCTTTGCATTTTCTTTTTTCCCTAATTCTTGTAACCTTGCATTAATAGCATCTCTGACAGCCTCAGCTCCTGATGGATAACACATCTTGCCTGAATCAAGTACCTTGATCCTATTATTTAATTCACTAATCTCTTCACCAATTGCTTTTTTACTTACTCTTAGTTCAGCATCGGTATTTTTCACCTTCTCCTGCATTGAAGCTAATTCATCCTCTAATTTCTCAACAATACATTGACGTTCCCCAATACTTATTTCCTGATTTGAAATACTTGAGACATCAACCTCAACATCAAATTTCATCCTCAATAATTTCTTAACTAAATCTTCAAGCTTCATTATGCCTTCTTCACAAGACTTTACATCATGAATTGCTGCACTATAATCTTTGCTACATCGTTCCTTCTCATCCTTTAGATACTCTAATGCATTGTTATCCTTATCCCCCCTAATTTCATCTTTTGCTTCATCTAATTTAGCTTGTGCTTCTTTAAACTTTATTCCTAATTTTTCTAAGTCTATTATACATTTTTCTTTAGTTTCATTAGCCTTACGGATTTCAGACATACTACTTTCATATTTGCCAACTGCGTCCTGCAATTTTGCATATGAAACAAGTGCCTCATTAACTTTAACCTTAACTTCTAAATCCCTTGCCTTTCCAAGACATTCAACAACTTCATTCAGCAGTTTCTCTTTATTTTGAGCCTCTTCCAATATTTCTGCTAATCGTTCCAATTCTCTCATATCGCTATGAAGTATATCAACTTCTATTTCAGGTTCTGGTAATATGTATGTGTAAAAAAACTTACGTATGTCTGTAATGTCTTCTAAACTTGTTCCCATATGAAATACATCATAAAATTTCTTGCCCAATTGAGAATCAGCATCTCCAATTCCTAAAGTTCTTCCTATTCTTCTTCTAGCCTCTTTCTGATTTGGAGCTTTATCCAATCCTTTATCACCCAACTTAAACTCTTCTCTGGATGAGGGTCTCTTATTATCCCCAACCTTTGTAAAGAATGGCATATCGTCTAGTTTAAATTCCAACTTAGATATATACCAATCCTGTGATGCATGACGCAATTCTTGAAAGGGACTCTCTGATTCAACTCTTATCGTTATCACGAATGTCTTATTAACAGTTTCATCTATAAATTCAATTCCAATATATGTAACCGTATGTTTAGGACGTAAATATACATCAGCAGCTCTCTGTTTTTGATGAACTGACCCTTGCAAAGTTCTCCCGCTTTTCTTGTTTCCCGCTGTATTGAAGTCCTTGTTTGTTGTTAAGCAATATCTAATAGCATCCATAATTGTTGTTTTTCCTACTGCATTTAGGCCTATGAGATAAGTAAAATTCTTAAAATCAATAATATCATCCGCAAAGTTATGCCAGTTAATCAAATGCATCCTCGTCATACGAATCATAAAATATCCTCCTCATCTAAATCTTTTGTACTCTTATATTGCATCAAGTACTCCATAGTAGCTTCATAAGCTGTATTTATACCTGCATCCGGTAGTGCAAGCATAATAGATGGATATATCTGTATTTTTCCACTTATATCTCCAAGTTTATCTATCGGCATAGCTAGATTGTACTTTTTTATATTTACCAAAGAGTTCTCTAGCATATTCTTATCAAATTTCCTTGGCAAATTTAATTTAATATATTCGTTTTGTATTTCTTCCACATTTACTATAACCATTTCTTCGTTGGTGGCAAGACTTTCTCTCTTTTGTATATAAAGAAGCCTTAAAATAAGCAACATAATGCTTTCATATTTTTTCAATTCTAATTTGCCCGCTCCATGACTATTTATTAACTGTATTACCTTTAAGTTTCTATGTACTACTATCGTATACCCTAAAGGTCTAAACACATCTCGAAACATATCTTCATGATTAATAACATAAAAATACTTTTCTCTTGTAGAATCAATATTTCCAATAATAAAACAATTATTTAAGAGGTAATTAGCAATCTCTTCTCTCAAGTCTCCAGCCATATTTACTTCCTTTCTTCAATTGTAAAGTCCTTAAACTTTATCCCATTATGAATTGAATATATATCTTTTATCACGATATTAAAAACTCGGTCTTGTGCTTGTGAATATGTATATATACCAATAAGTTTAACTATATCTTTGCTATTATTCTTTGCTACACTGCCTGCCGATACAGCCATCCTACTTTTTAATAATTCTTTTACAAATGTGTTCACATTTTCTAATGTTAATGCATTTCTGGCGTATTCTAATAGTTTTCTCTGTTCTTCTTCAACTATTTCTATATCTAGTTTTTCTATATTTTCCATAAATTCTATATTCGTTGGTTTCCTGGGCTTTGATGGTGTATATAGTGACTCATAGCTATAAAAATTCTGCCCATAAATTTGATACATAGAATTAGCTACAGTATTATCTATGGTTAATATCTCATCCTTAGTTCTCACCTGTGTTGCATAATACTGCAACAATCCATTGATTTTACTCTTAATACTTCCATCTGCGAGAAGCATAAACTGTGATCTTTGAACTGCACGAGTTCTATATAAAATATGTCTATCATCAATTATCCTCATTATATTTTCCATTTCTCTTACATCATCTCGTACCTTGTTAACTAGGGACTTAATTGAAATTGTAGCTATTCCAATATCTGTCTGTTCCACTTCCATATAATCAGTAATCAACTCATCAAAATAATCTGTTTCACATGCATCCAACTGCTCATATAAGCTCGTTCTATAGTAAAATAGATTATCATTTGTTTTGAAACGATGGTACGTTCCAACTACAATTTTTTCTTCATATTTTCCAAATAACTCTAGAATTACTTCAGGTGTCTTTCCTTTTGTTATTTGGCCGATATATTCTTCTATAGACGCTGCCAACTGACGCAATGAAAGATTCAATTCGTCCATATCCTCCGATACTTCTTTCAATGCAGTTTCATAAGGGCTGCTCTGTTGTCCTATACTGTTTAACAATGTGAATATCTTAAATAATTTTCCTTTGTAGGTAACAACCTTAGGATTTACAATTTCTACAAATGCATTAATGATTGGTATAATCTTATAATTAATTGCTATTGACGATTCGTCCTCATAATTGCCTTCTTTTTCTTCTAACCATCCAGTTTTTTTTAGCCTTCGTATAAACGCCGTTGCTAAAGTATGAGCATCTGAGGAGGTGTTGATTTCTTCATCGTCTATTCCTTCCATATTATCCAGAACCTCAATTTCGCCTAATCCTATAAAATAAGACTCTATCTCATCAATTACTGTACTTTTTTCAATTCCATACATCGGCATTCTTCTACACATATGCCAAAGTAAACTTAGTACATCTGCATATTCTCTTTTATTACAGCTTGTTAATGGGCGAAATAACTCTTCATTAACTACATCAAAAATTTGCATTCAAATCCTCCTTTCTAGTAAACATATACTACTATTCATATTTTTATAATAACTCTTCAATACAATGTTTTATTATTATTTGAAGTATTTCAACCATACTTACATACTACAAAACTCAATAATAAGCGCAATTTACATTTTACTATTTTTCAATATTATACCATACAATTTTGCAAACCTTAACCCATAGCACATACTAGACTGAAAATCCTTCGGTAGAGTCTTCACTAAACAAAAATCCCCTCAAGCCTACTTGAACAGCCTCCTATACTCAAAAACTTGATACAAATATTCTCAGTGCCAAGCTATATGTCTTAAAATCTATTATTTAGTTTTATGTCCCACCCCTATTAAAATAATCATATAAACGTAGCCAATTTTGTTAACAATCTAACGGATAACAAAAACCATAGAAGCATCATAACTTCTATGGCTCTTTGCGATGCAGCAGAAAGGATTCTAGCCACAGACCAACTGGCTCGTAGTTAGTTTTATCACTTATTCTCCTTTAACAAGTATTAACTTACCTTCACTATAAATCAACCCCTATTAATGGTTTCAAGGCTTTAACTTAACTTATGATAACAATGATTAATATGCATTCTCGCTCACTACGTTAGCAGAATGTTAGCATATTAAATTTATAATCACTTCGCATCCTAATCTTACATATCTATGACTTGACATATGAAATATATATCTTAAACTCTATTACAATATTTATATTTTTTGAGTTATTCTCCATATTAAAAATGCAGTTATTTTTTAAGGCTACCATTCTAGATAAAAAGTCACAGTATGTATACCTATTTATAAAGGTTTTAATAGTAATCTATCGTACTAAAATATACAAATACCATATAATTTAGTACGATACATAAAACTTAATTTTGGCCCTTAAGGACTTCCATTATAAATTCTTCGTCTATAGGTTGATTAGATACTAATCCCGCAACAACGCTAGTATATTGTGGAATATCATTCTTCTTATACCATAATAATTCATAACCAAATAAATTTTTTACCATATCTGATACATTCATCCCCATTGCTTCAAAACTATATGCCTTAATATCAGTATGAGCACAAGGCTCATTAATTTTGCACTTACACGGTTTACACAATCTGCAGCTACCTGTTGAAATATAATGATTGTTAGGCTTCTTTATACGTCTTAGTGTTTTATCTATTCTACTTTTTAATATAGTATTAGCAGCTCTTACCTTCAGATAATCATTTTTTATATATGCAAACTGTTGTAATTCCATAGATAATATGCAAACTACAATATATTTGTAGTTTGCAGTAAAATCAGTAAATGTGGGCGCATAAGGAGGGCACGACCACTTATTATCGTAATTTACACATCCACTTTTGCATAATTCAGAAAATTTAGGCACATCAACATATCTCTCTAAACTACAATTAGTAGTTGTTAATATATAACTTTTATATATTAATGTCGCAGTTGGAGTAGTTGCTTTAATATTGATATTAATCATTTTCATCTTCTATAGAATAAATTACAACATCACCTAAATCTGTTTCCAAAATAGTGCTAGTTGGATATATACTTTTTAAAAATTTCTGACCATATTCTAATTTGGCACGCACGCTATCAGCTGCTTTTAACTTCACCGTAAAAGTGGACTTCTTCTCATTTGGAATTATAAATTCTACTGTAAAGGTTGGTTTTCTACTGCCATCATAAATTAAATCACATCGTTTCTTAAATATAAAATTTCTTTTTGAGGTATCTTGTCCATCTCTAAAGATCTGCTTATAACCATTACTTTGCTTTTGAAGGCCCTTTAGAATTCCATTTAACCCCTCCATATCGCCCTTTTGAAATTTAAATTGTTCACTAACTACACATTCATGGATAGGTATACTTTTATTACTTATTTCTGTTTCAAATTGAGGAGTTATTCCATTCAACTCATATGTAGAACTTGCTTTCACATATAGTTCAGACATGCGTTTTCTTCCCCATTCTTGAGAATCATCTGCAATAATCAATAAATATGCGAAACTTAACATATCCAAATGATAAATATCCTTACAAGTATGAGAAGCTACAGATCGTAAAATCTCCCGCCTAATATAAAACTGCCTAACATCTTCATCTTCAAAACGGTAATCTTCATTTATACTGTAATCTGATTCCAAAAAATATATTAATAATTTATATATAATCATAGAACTTAATATTCCATGTTGACACCTTTCTAGGGATTTTTGAAACTTGAAATAATACTTAGGTTGCAATCTAGCAACAAATTGCTTTTTATCCTCAGTTTCTTGTCCATTGTTTGTTTCTTTAGGACAATTAGTGTTAACCTTATGCATTTTTGAACTGATAAATCTCAAAACAAAGTCATTCATATCATTCTGGACACCATTAAAAGACAAATCCATAGATACAATTGGATTTGCCACAAATGATTTCATCATATCTTTTGTTTTATCAATTATTTCCTGAGATTTTTCTAAAGGATATCCTAAATCGTGAGTTAAAGCTAATATTGACCATATACTTAGTTTTTCTAACATATTAATACTAATATCTTTTTCAATGGTTATCCTTCTTAGATAATCACCTTTATTATCAAGCAAACAATCCAATCCTAACATCCAAACACGGAAAACATGAACTACATGGTCTCTATAATATTTGCCACCACCATATAGCATAGATTCAAAGTTAGAGTATTTTTCGAAATAAGCAGTCAATTCACTTACCCCATATGCAACAGGGCGTTTGCTACTATTTTCAAGGAACGGTTCTCTTTTATCAAAATACCTTAAACATTTTATAGATTTCTCAATAACTAGAGTCCAAACTTCTTTTATTGTTCCCAAATAATAGAAAATACGATAATCATCATCATCATCTCGTAATTCAAACTTCTCTAAAAGCTTTAATACGTCTATGTCTAAAGGGTGATCAATTATTCTTTTTACAGTACTTTCTTGTACTTCCACTTCTTCTAACGCTTTTTCCAAATATATAGGGATTTGTTCCTGAGCATATTCTTTAATATTATTTAATAACTCTAAGTCTCTATTAGCCATTATTGTTACCGTCCTTACTAAAAGATTTAATAAAATATTGACCTACACAATTTTCGCAGCTCTTAACTCCTGAAAAATCTTCTACATAAGTTCTAACACTATTTAAATATACTGAATTTATATATATAGATTCAATATCATTTTCATTTATGGTTTCAGGAATTAAGTTTTCTTTTAATTTAACTCTACCGTTTTTGAAAATTTCACAAGGATATACAAATCCATCATATTTAATATTAAGCTTACCATTTGCTGCCTCACAAGTGTTTTCGCTTTGTCCATCTGATAAAGGAACTCCTGTACGGATAGCAAAAGAACTATTTTGTTTAATATCATTTAGCTTTTCTTTTAAATACTCTGTTTCTTTGTCAGATAAAGAAACTATAGATGCATTATCGAGTGCCCTTCCGTGCAAAACTAATCTTAAAAAGCTTATCTTTGAAATGCCTAGTTGTTCACAAAGATAAATAGTAGCTTCAATTTGGTCAATGTTTAATTTCATTGGTACAAAATGAGCTTCTATTATTATATCAAAGGCAGTAGCACTAATTACTGATTCTTTTAAAATATCAAAATTACCTATTGTTCCCATTATTATATCGTAAGTTTTTGGATCAGCTGATTCAATATTAAATATAAGCTTAGTAATCTTTCCAGAAATCTGATTTAAAATATCGATTGGAATAGGCATCGTTCTTTGTTCATTGTCTAAATATATACCACTTGTGTAAACGTAACTAGATAGACCTTTTTCATATACATAATTTATCATATCAATAATCAGTGGGTGTAAAAAAGGTTCTCCCCCTGAGAAGCATATAGTCCTTAATCCTAATTTAACACAACCATCAATAACCTCAACAAATTTTTCAAAAGGAATTATTTCTGTACAATGTATAGAAGAATTTGATGAACAGTGCAAACAATTATTAGGGCATCTCCGTATAATCTCTATAGATACTTCCTTTAACATAGCTTCACCTCTTTTACATTTATTAGTTTCTTATATTATTATATTCAATATGGCTTATAACTGATTATATATATAACCTTATACATAAATATTCCATAAGTCAATCTTACTCTAAGTTAAGAATATTTACAATTTATAACCTAATTTAATTTTTCCAATTAACCTTGAAATGATGAAGTATTTTGTATCGGTAACCCACCATAAAATTTCTATCTGTTTCTATTTTCATACATTTAATTTGTAATTTAATAAGGCATACACTTTTTTAAGTTGTGAATACAAGTTATTGATGACATATTTATTACTTCATTTTCTCTCTATTAAATTTAGTATCATGCCTTCAATTTGATCCCTTGAGCTAACTTTATAATAATTAAGTTTTCGTGCACGTTTGGGAACCATGCGTGTTCCATCAATACAAAATATCCACAATTCCATTTTTCCGGCTTCAGATCTATCTAAAGCTAATTCAAATTCATCAAAACACCATGGACTGCAAGCATATTCTGTACACCATATTGCAATAAAAATATTAGACGAATGAATTGTTTCAGTTATTTTTAGTGGTATGGAACTCCCAGCACCGAAATCAGATTCGTCACGAAAAACTTTTAGATTACGACGCCGTAGTAAAGTCTCTATATAATCTGCTTCAGCTGGCCTTGTACGAGGATAACTAATAAAGAAGCTCAACGATTTTAAATCATCTTCTCTTATAGAATTTTTAGAAAGTTGGAAAGTCGATAATAACTCATTTAAATTAGAAGAATTTAATATTTTACTCCCATCCTGTAATAATAAATAATCAATTCCTAATTTATCCTTAAGCTCATATCTTCTTCTATTAAATGATTGCGATGCAGCCCCTCCTAAAAAAGATAATGGAACTATCAATTTTCCCTTTGATTCAGCTAATAGCAGAAGCATATTAGCTGATCCATCAATTTTACCACCAACCGCAATTATAAAATGACAGGTTTCAAGTGCTTCAAGTTGGCACAGCAACCATGAATATCTAATAGATTTTTCATGATCTAATTTAGGCGCTGGATGTGGTATTTTATTAATTCTTTTGGAGCCTAATTCAGATTCTATTTTTTTAATTTCATTTTGTACAGTATCGTTATCTACAAAATAAAGCTCTATTGTTTGATTCTCACTTAAGTCACCTTTTATAAATCCCTTTAGTACCCAATAGTCTGCACTATCTTTAAATGGACTACATATAATTAATGAATGCCCTGAATCATATAGAAATTGTCCAATTCTAATACATTCATTTTGGAACTGTTGTTTTAGATTATCTATAGCATATTTATCAACATTACTTCCAATAATAAGACATTTCATACTATTCCCCCCAACCTCATTTAAAATTCAATTATTTACTTTATTTATTATATCCTCTATTACATTTAAATCTACTACATTAATTCACTATATAACCATTTCCTTTTATTCTAGCCTAGAATGCATACTCAATAGTATTCCTTAAAGTGTCTTGCTTTAAAGGATATTCTATAACTTGTGCATGACATTCAACTTGTTCATCATTTTTTTAAGATTCCTATTGGGACTATAATGGTAACTCTTTCTTATAACTAAATAACTTAATCCCAATCAAGATATTGAAAATTATTTTATCGCCCTATCTTAAAGAAGCCCTTATCACTCAATCAACATATCTCCTATCCAATGTACATTTACCTAATATCACAATAGTTACACTAGCGTCTTCAAGATATAGCTCTCTAATTCTTCTCATGAAATAATCCTTATTATCACTATTAACAATATCTTCACCCGTATCAATACCTAGTGCTCCTACACTAAATACATTTCTTTCATCAGTAGAGGTTTTTATAAAACCCTCTACCTCGTTTTGATCTTCATGATGCTATGAAATGAAGATTTTATGCTTCGTACCACTTATTTTAAACTCCTCCTCAATGTACTGGTTCAATTGCTAATCTATCCTTTGATAATCCTTTTAATATTAAAGAAATAATTTCAATCGTATTAGTACTTTTAAATAAAATTTCATTTTCTTCCTTAGTCAAACCGTTATGAAGCCCTTCAATCCCTTTATTTTTTAGTATTTCAGCTATACTACCAAAATCTATTGGCTCTATCCTATCTAATGCGGCCTGTCGATTGTAATAATCATAGAAAACATTATAATTATTAAAATCAGACTGATATTCTATTGAAATCACTTCTGTTCCCTTTCCCTGTAAACAATTGATAATTTCTTTAGCAATACCCCCAAAAGCTCCAATTAAATAGACTGACTTTTCAGCGTCCATCGCCAATATTACTTCTTCTAATAATCCTGGATATATTCCATTGTAATCTTGCTTTTTACCACCTATAATAATACGCGCATTAATATCCTCATTCATATGAATCCGCATATTACTCAAATCTCGTGCCTCTGAATACCTGTTATATAGTATATTATTATGGGTTTCATATTCTATAGAGTCTATTGGTTCTATAAACTTAAACTTCGCCACATTTATTAAATCAATCTGTATCTGTTCCGATACTGATTTACGCATATAATTTGCTACATAGTTCGTTATCCTTTGGTTTACATTTTGATGTTCAATATTATGGTTCTCCACTAAACATGTGAGAATATTTAAAAAATTATAATGTTTATTATATCTAATATCTCCTCCATATAACAAGTGTGCGCCCTCTACTAGTAAATATCGTGCAACTTCAACCATTATATCCTGTAAATGAAGCATATTTAATCCCAAAATGTTTTCTTCACATGTTTCCGAAATAGAAATACCAACATTAAGGCCATCTAATGGCCTTTCAGACATTACTTTTGTCTTAGAATCAATGCAATGTAATAATGTTGGTGTGGCAAATTGTAAATCTTTTTTATATCGTTTTAACAATGCCAGCTCATCATTTCCCAACGGTGGGTCTGGGTAAACCACTATATTTTCTTTCTCATCAATTGTTTGTACTAAAGAAAATAATTCAGGTGGATAGCATAAAATATTGTTTTCTGCAATATTTAGTCCATATGACTCTATAATAAACCGCATATATAAAGCCTGGTATTTATGCCTTAACACTTCTATTAGTGCAATTGAAATAACCTCCTCATGATCTGTTTTTTCATCTTCTTCAATACGAAGCGTTTGGACATTGGCCATATAAGGGAAACTTCTATTTTCTAATCTACTCAAACAATCCAAAACAAGTATTGGGATTGAGAACTCCTTTGATATTAAAATTTCTTTCCTGCACCAGTCACGTGACGAATACTTATCTGTGTGTATTACCAAAAGCATACAGTTGGAAATTGCTGATTTTATTTCCGTAGCAAAATCATAACCCGGTGCAATATCCTGTGCATCAAAAAAATCATCTAGTGGTGTATCAAGTTTAATGTATTTTTGTATAGATTTTGTTATTTCAACACCATCAGCTTTTGCGTGACTAAGAAATAATTTTACTGGTGGAGGACTTTGAGTATTCTCTATTTCAGAAATACGCTCAATGCCATATAAAAATCTACATAACTCATGTGCCAATATAAATTTTAAATATTTGATTTTATCTACCTTTTTTTGTTTTTCAAATAACCTAATATAATTTTTATTATTTATATTAGATACGGGAAATTTAATGGTTCCTTCAGTCATAGCTATAGGGTAAATTATACACTTTGGATTCATATCGCATATCCCTTGTATTTTCCTAGTATATAAATGCCAACTTTCATCCAAAATCATTTTGTTATCTATGAGAAGAACAACTACTACTCGTTCTGTTCTATCAAAATTGACCTCAAGTTTATGCTCAAATTCCCTTTCTTTAGATGGAAACAACACCGGAATACCAATGCCTCTAGAAGCTGGGTTTTCAATATCACGTGAGAAATGGGTGTAAATCTCTCTAGCATACGAATAGCCTTCTTCAAATTCTGGATGCCATAAAATATAAACAGTTAATGGCACTTTTATTTTTTCCACTTAATACCCTCCCTTTAGTTAGGTAATTTCTATTCTTTCTCCACTCATTTCAAAGTTGTCTATGCAATGTATTTGTTCACAAAGCAATAACTTGTTCCGCATTACTATAATATCTTCCCTTAAATGCAATATACATGACTAAAATAACACTTATATTACTGTTGTGGATTTGGGCATAAATTGAATCATTTAAAAGAAGGATACTTATCATATTAACCTTGAAAATGAAGTGAATCAGAATCCTAGTTATTTAATACAAATGCATCATTATAATTATTCCTACTAGTAACTACCTCAGCAGTTCAAAGATCACATTAATCGATGATGCTTTACAGTTAATCCATCGTTAACTTGGATTTAAAATTGAAGATAATACATATAAAATATATGTATTATCACTCTTTCTACTAACAATATTTTCTGTATCATGCTTTTTTAGCAACGCATCAGCTTCTAAACGCCATCCTTAATTTATAATTTCACCACCAAAATATACTAACATTTACTACGCCTACCTGATATGCTCATTAATCTTCCACTTAGGAGGAAAAAAATATTGGATTGTATTTTTAGAGGGATGGAATTTCTGCTTAATACGTGTCCGACCACCTTTTATAGTTATTTCGGGGTGTTCAACACGAGAATATTTATCTGTCTCACAAAAAATATTTTGACAATCTATTAGCTGCAATGATCTACCCCAAAGGGATTTAAATTTTAAATCTAACCTTTGAAATTCTACCCCTTGCCTTTCAGCCATATAACGAATGATATCTGCTTCATTAAATCGCCCCATAGATGAAAAACATTTCCGAATACCTGATATTGCTCCGGGTCCAGGTACTATAAATTCCATCTCATCAAAATTACAAGCTTCACTATAATTAATATCAATTGCATATTGATAAGCTAAAAATTGTCCAATAGTAGGATATTGTATTAACAATTCATATAAATTTTTTAATGACCTACATTTGAGGATATTATCCACGATTTTATCTTTCATCATGTACTCAAGAAGTGCTAGATGATTATAATGTTTTCTCCCATAACCGAATGAGCTTCGCCCTGATGCCATCATATATGCTGCAGAATAAATTGGTTTTTTTGCGTTCATAATTTTATTTAATACATCACTATATTTTATTGGATCAAAATCAGAGTATGTAATTTCACCTAACTGCTCATTCAAAACCTCCCAAGTTTCAATCTTATTGAATATTTTAAATAGCAATATTCGGAAAATTGTATCCTCAGGACTATACTCTCCATTATAAATTATATTTTTTATCAAAAACTGACTTACTCTATCACATGCACGATATGCATTAGTGAACTTGTACTCCATAAGGATTGGATCATTAGTCCACGGCATTGAATCTAATTGTTGTCTTTTAAAAAATATATTCTGCCTTTCCGCTGCAAATCTCCAATATGTGTCAAATAGAATAGTAGGTTTAATATTAGATTTGTTATATATTGTAATAGTATCTACTCTTATTTGTTTTATAATGTCTCTCATCTCCTCAGCGGTAGAAACTAATCTCTATCACCACCAAACCGAATAAAAGAACATTTATTAACTAGACTAAATGGTCTTCCATTAATTTGATCTTCATAATTAGTCTCTAACCATTCTATCAAATTGTTAATAATCACCTCATTATCTTCTATCTTATGTGCCCTACCGCTATATATTAACGAATGAAACTTAACAGGTAATTCACAGGAATTATTACCAAAGTACCAAAACTTATTTGAGATCAAAACAGCATCCTGACTAGTATCTTTTTTTAAATTCACATAGTTAATCCTATCTTCAAAACTGTGGTGTGAATTTTCTTGTATCCATTCATCACTCTCATCGTGATGATAAATATTATCACCATAACTTGCCTTAGAGCTTTTTAAAAAGGTAGGTTTCTTTTTATTAAATCTTTCATCCTTCCAATATTCATCAAACTTAATTTTTTCTGAAACCTTCATTATATATACCAAACACCCCTTAGCTAGGGTAGCACTCCCACCGAACCCAGCAATCCAATCACTGATTTGAGCCGTCCTACGTATCATAGGTTTACATGTGGCTAATGTACATACTCCATAATATGGATTTGGCGCAAACCCATAGTCTCTCGTTATTACATATTTATATAATTTCATAATATTTCATCTCCCCCTTCCTAACATGTACCTCTAGATATATTACTTGATGAGCTGCTCACAGATATACCCCCTGGTTCTTCCCATATATCCTCACCCTTCATAGCTCGACTTATTTTATCAGCACTCCATGGAACTAAAGAATCTCCATTTTCCCTCAACGCTTCTGGTATATCAGAATCAGTTGCTCCATTTAAGAAAACCCCAATGATTCTCTTACCTTTTTCTGCAGCGTATTCAAGTTCCCAGTTAACCCAATCACTATTACTAGTTTTTGAACCAATTAATGCAATAACAGTTCCGGCCCATTGAATTTGTGGCCTAATTAAACTTCTTATATAGTCGATGCTGGCTGCATTATTTTTTTCCTTATCTTCATAAATAGAGCTATCCCTTGCCTGTATATTTTTCTTACTCATCAAATTCTTTATTCCTTCGATATATTTGGAGTCACTGTGGTAATGCGATACAAAAATATTGTTGATTTTATCCTCGCTAATAATAATCACCCCTTATCCAAATCGTCTTTATTTTTCAGATTGCCCTTATAGACATAATAACCACATATATTTTTTATTCCTATAATACCATTATTCTACAAATATATTTAATATCCTTCAAACCACAGAAGTTTATATAATTATAAATAGAAATACATTACTATTATACACTCAAAACTCGAATTAAGAGTTTGAAGCTTTTAAAATATTATATTTCTGACTTTAAAATGATATATGCTTCTTAAAATTTGCTTAGATAAGTATAGTATCCTAACCGATAACCAACTGTTTAAATAGTCTTGTATTTTTAAAATAACTTGCTATAAATTCTCTCAGTACTTGGCCATATGTATTAAAAATTATTCTTTACTTTCATGCCCCACCTCCTCTGAATCATAGATTAATAGCATGTTGCAATTTACATTTATTGTGGTATTGTAAGTGATGTTGTATACTTAACGTTGATTATTCATAAGTCTGATAGTAAATAAAGATAGGAGTTTGTACTATCAACCTGATGTAAGTTCGAACTATAAAAACATTTGAATTTATAAAAAATATATAAGGAGGTAAATCAATGAATTTAGCAAGCTCATTTACAAGATATCATTATTTTTAAAAAATTCTTGACACTGTGATAGGGGTAGCTATAGCTACATCATTTATAAAAACCGATAAACCGTGGTTTAGAACCACTATTCATGAATCTTATAAGGATGAACCTCACTGTATTAGTAACAATAGTGGTGTTAGTATATTCTTGTAGACACGAAAACTCCAACAGTATAAAATAAGAGTTGAAGGGAAGCGTCTACAATGAAAAAATCTCAAAAAAAAATACAGACGAATTTTAAAAAACTTTAGTAGAATTATATAACTCTGGAAAGTCCCTTGCAGATTTAAGCCGTGAGTACGATATTTCAAAGTCAACAGTGACAGTGTGGATAAACAAGTCAAAACCAATAGTTGTGTATAAAGATAAAACCATAACCACAGAAGAGTTTCAGGAAATGCTAAAAAAAATAGCAAGACTTGAAGAGGAAAATGAAATATTAAAAAAAGCAACTGCCATCTTCGCGCGGGAATAACCGGTATATTTAATTTTATCACTAACAATAGTAAAAGCTACGATATTAAACTGATGTGCGATGTACTAAAGGTGGCTAGAAGCTCATATTACAAGTCATTAAGTAAGATACCAAGTAAGCATGAACTACAAAATAAAAGGATTAGAAATCGAATATTAAAGATATACTTAGCTAGCAAAAAATGCTATGGAGCTCCTAAAATCAACATTGCGCTTAAGTACTGTTGGATAAACATCAGTCTAAAAAGGACTCAGAGACTCATGCGTCAGCTTGGGATAAGGTCAATAATTGTTAAAAAATACAAACCAAATTCATCAAAAAATAAAGTTGTAGAAAAAGAAAATGTTTTAAAAAGAGATTTTTCAACAAAAACAATAAATGAAAAATGGGTAACTGACATAACCTATATTTACACAATTAAGGACGAATGGTGCTTTCTAGCCTCAGTAATGGACTTGCACACTAGAAAAATAATAGGATATTCTATGTCTAAATGTATAGATACAACGTTAGCCTTACAGCCAGTAAAAAACGCGATAAAACTACAACGACCCACCAAACATCTAATACTTCATAGCGACCTTGGCTGCCAATACACAAGCTTAGAATTCGAAGAATATATATTAAATACAAAAATAATAACTCATTCTTTTAGTGGAAAAGGATGTCCTTATGACAACGCCTGTATCGAATCTTTCCATGCTTCGCTAAAGAAGGAAGAAGTATACCGCGTTACTTATTATGATTTTAATGTTGCGAAACTAGCCATATTTCAGTACATAGAATCCTGGTATAACAGAAGAAGAATCCATAGCAGCATTGGTTATATTTCTCCACAAAAATGTGAAGATCAAGCAAGACTGATTTCATAATTAATTTGAAAAAAAGTGTCTACACTATTGACTTAGATCCATAGAGCCTAGTTTTTGATATTCATTTTTTAAAGTTTATGGTGCCTAGCCAACATTTTAGAACGAAGTCCACGCTAAGGATATAAATGGTAATAAATTAAAATTTTTGGCCAAGTTAATCAAATGAATGTTTATGTTGATATATTCCTTAGAGTGGATTTTATCGGCTTAGTTGGCTGTATTTATAGCAGAAGAAACAATTAATAATATATTATAAATTTGCATTTTTTATTATTTTTAATATTTTTTCTTTATCTACGAGAGACATGTTTTTTATTTTTAGATATAAGTCTTCTATTATTAACATAAAAAAATTTTCTACATATATCTAGCTCTAATTTGACTTTTAACGCACATGCAAGATCTGATGTAGAATAATCTTCAAAGTACAAAAATCTCCATCATATAGCTTATAATGAGTTAAATAAGCATGATATCTAATAGATGTATTATATGAGTATTCTAAATCTCATATAATATGTCTTTGCCAATTGAAAACGTTTGTATGTACGTTAACATATTTTAGGTAGTACATATTAGAATTAAAAGTGGCTGCTAATATCAACTCCAAATATAGTTTGTATTACACAAATATAACCTTCAAACAATAAACTTTATTTATTATACTTTACATTTTAACCAAATTGTGCCATTGCAATAAATGTATTTTAAATGGTAATTAAATAGACATGCTATCTGCTGTTAATTATTTGGTGAAAAACATATTTATTCTACAGGAGGAAATCACAATGTTAATGAGAAAATCGAAAAGTTTGTTACTTGTTGTGACAATGGTACTGATGTTGTCTGGATGTTCTATATCCACATATAAAGACACTCTTACAACTCCCATTGTTCATAATATTTATAGCTATAATGGAAAAACAACAGCTGATGTGTTATCAATTTATAACCTTAATGGAGATGTTAAAATTAGCAAATCAGATACTAATAACTTAAAAGTTGTGGGAAATCTAATACAAACTAAACAGCTCAAAGATATAAATATAAAATTGGATAATCTTTTAATTAAACCAAAATCTCAAAATGGAGTGTTTTTTTATGAACCATTATATTCAAACAACACAACTCGTGATTATTGGGATTGGATTAAAACTAACTTAAATGCAAATGGGATACAAGTAAATTTTGATGTGCAAATCCCAAGTACAATTAAAGAAGTACGTATTTACAGTGAAATAGGGAATATTAATTTGGAAAATATTACCGCAAGGATCTACGCTCAAACTAATATAGGGAATATTACGGGTGAAAATCTTAATCCATTAGATAGCGCAATATTTAAAGTGAATGTACCTTCAAAATTAAATAACGGGATAAAAGTTAAGTTCTCAAGTTTAGATAATGTTAATGATATAACTGCTGGAGTGACATTAGGTAATATGACTTTAAATTTACCATCAGGTGCAATGTATACTCATAATCAAGTTGAACCAGAAGCCATATCTATTAAATATCCTTATAGCACATATTCAAAAAAACAATTTCAATTTTGTAGAGAAAAAAGTCTTGAAATATTCAAACCAACAAGTAGTAAGCATGGTAAAACAATAATAACGACAAACAAGTTAAGCAATGTATCGTTTAAGAATAAATGATGTGCAACATCATTTCTAATAACATAATTAATTAGTTTATAAGTCATTAGTCATATAACAACAGTACTATCAAAATATAAATTGAAGGAGGACTAACTATGAAATTCAAGATTTTAGAAGTTGGAACATTAAGTTTTACAGAGCCGAATTTTTGCATTTTCGGTACTTGTCTTGATATACTTGGATGAGTATTAAACTGCATTTTAATTATGAAAAATTTTATTTATAAGTTGTAATAAAATTTCTACATTTTAACGCATAGTCTATCTATAGTTTGTGTAGGAATTTTATTTATATATCTTATAAATTGTTGTACAGCTACTCTTACTTTAGATAATGATTTAAAGAAAATGTTATTTATTACACATGACTTTAACCAACCCCACAACCCCTCTATCAAATTCAATTCTGGACTATATGAAGGTAAAAACATCAGCTCAATTCTATCTTTCATTTTGTTCAGAAAGGGCTGTACTAATTTAGCATGATGAATCCTTGCATTATCTAGAATCATAACAATTTTACCTTCGGGATACTTTTTAAGCGTAGCTTGTAGGAATCCAAGAAATACTTTAGCATCATACCTCTCATGTTCTTCGCAATATACACCACCTGTCGAATAGTCTAATATTCCTATCAACTTAACTCCCGCATTTTTACCGTAGGTTGGTATTTTCTTTTGATGTCCTTTTAGAAACCAAGTGCTTTGTATAGCTTGATAATCTCTAATCATAGATTCATCTTCAAATAGTATGTGAGCTACTTTGCCATTAAGGTGTTTTTTTTAGTGTTTCAAAATCACTTCTGAATTTTTCTTGTTTCATTTTATCAGCCTTTGCAAATACATATGTAGGCCTGGTGTAACTTAAATTTAATCTGTGTAAAACTAAGGCCATACCCTTGTGGCTCATTCTTATATTAAATTCTTTAGAAGCCCACTGCCTTATAATTTCAATTGTCCAATTTTTCCTTCCCTCAAAGCCGACTTCGTCTGGGGTGTTCTTTGTAACAATTTCAAATATTTTATGCTCTTGCTCAGTACTGAATTTTCTTTTAGCACCTGGAATAGGCTTCATTTTAAGTCCTGTTAATCCATTTAACTTGTAATTTCTAATATAGTTGCCTACGGCATGAGCTTCTAAGCCGTCCATTTTGCCTATTTCTTTATTGTTAAACCCTTCAAAGTGTCTTAGTATAACAGAGTATCTTTTATACATACGTACGCTTTTTGTTTCTTTTAAAACTATTCTTAGTTCTTCTACTTGTTTATTTATATCATTAAAAGATAAAGTATCCATATAAAATCCTCACTCTAAAAGTTTTTTTATTAGTTTGGATTTATATATAAAATTATATTGATGGTATTTTATGGCATGTATTGTTTTATATACAACTTATATTTTTTTAAATTTAGCAGTATCTCAACTTTATCTAAGCGTTATGCTTATTTTACTCAAAATAAATTTAGGCTGAGGGGGAAGTATTATGAAATTCAGGGTTTTAGAAAAGGGAATGCTTAGCTTTACAGAACCAAACTTCTGTTTTTTCGCCAATTGTATATTAGTGATCATTTGATGACATAAATTAAAAAAAACGGTTTAGCTGTTCAAAAAATAAAGTCTTGAAATATTCAAAACGACAATTAGTAATAATATAATTAAATAGTTTATAAGTCATTTTTCATATATATAGTAGGCTTATGAAAATAAAAATCAAAGGAGGGTTTATCATGAAATTTAAAGTTTTAGAAAAAGGAATGCTTAGCTTTACAGAACCAAACTTCTGTGTTTTCTCTAATTGCGGAACTGCAATTTGGTAAGTACTATAGTAGATTAAAACTAAGAATATTAC
>Ga0255362_1000089_pt1 | contig 23784 bp, 23 predicted proteins | sample GFST75r2metaG_FD_186000 | JGI IMG/M metagenome (GOLD analysis project Ga0255362, IMG submission 186000)
AAACTGAAATGGGTAAATTTAATGCTGTAGTTGAAGAGATTGAAGAGACACATAAATTAGGTGGCCCAGTTCTGGTTGGTACTGTAAGTATTGAAAAATCAGAAGTTATTTCAAATCTTCTTAAGAAAAAGGGAATACCGCATCAAGTGCTAAATGCTAAGTACCATGAAAAAGAAGCAGAAATAATAACCCACGCAGGCGAAAAAGGCATGATAACCATAGCTACTAATATGGCTGGACGTGGTACTGATATTAAGCTTCAAGATGGGGTTGTAGAACTAGGCGGATTAAAGATAATAGGTACTGAAAGGCACGAATCAAGACGTATTGATAACCAACTTAGAGGGCGTTCTGGTCGTCAAGGAGATCCAGGAAGTTCTAGATTCTATGTATCACTCCAAGATGATCTTATGAGAATATTTGGATCAGAAAAACTTGGCGGAATGGTTGAAAGATTAGGACTACAAGATGACGAAGCCATCGAAAGCAGGATGGTTAGTGGTGCTATTGAAAATGCCCAGAAAAAAGTTGAAGGTAATAACTTTGATATAAGAAAAACATTAATTAAATATGATGATGTTATGAATCAGCAAAGAGAAATTATCTACAAACAAAGATCAGAAGTACTTGAAGGCGAGGATATGAAAGCTCAAATTCAAACCATGGTAAAAGAAATAATTTTTAATGCTGTGGAATCTCATTTAAGTGGTATTGAAGAAGAATTGCAAGAAGATTTGCGAAAATTGTTAGAATTTCTAAATGATATATGCATTCCTGATAATTCTACAAGTGTGGAAGAATTAAAGGTATTATCCGATGAAGAAATTAAAGAAAAACTTTTAACTATAGCCACTGGTGTCTATAGCAAAAAAGAGGAAGAATTTGGAGAAGAACAAATAAGAGAAATAGAAAGAGTAATTCTTCTAAGAATTGTTGATACAAAGTGGATGGATCATATTGATAATATGGATCATTTAAAACAAGGAATGAATCTTAGAGCATATAGGCAACAAGATCCAGTTCAAGCTTATCAGTTTGAAGGAAGCCAAATGTTTACTGAAATGATTTATAATATAAGAATTGAAACTGTTAAGTATCTATTCCATGTTCAAATTTCAAGGGCTCCAGAAAGAGAGCAAGTAGCAAAAGTAGTGGCAACGAATCATGATGAATCAGTAGAAAATCAACCTATTAGAAGAACTGAAGAAAAAATAGGAAGAAATGATCCTTGTCCATGTGGTTCAGGTAAAAAGTACAAAAACTGTCATGGAAGAAGAGCTTGACAGAAGCCGGTAAAAAAGTGACAAGTGGGAAGTGACAAGTTAATGAGGTTTCTGCTAGGGCAGAAACTTTAATTTAGATAAAGGTCGTGAATGTGGTGCTAATAAAACTTGAAGAAGCATTAAGAGTTGTTACAGTACTAAAACAAAATACAAAAGAAATAAGGGATTCACTTTGACCTACCTCTAATGAACCAAAAAATAGAGGAACTTGAAGGTGCAATGCAGGAAACTTATTTTTGGGATGATATGAAAAGAGCACAAGAGATAACTCAGGAAGCTAAAGGTTTAAAGGATAGAATAGGACTAGTGGAATCCTTTTCCCAAAGAATTGAGGATACAGAGACACTAATAGAGATGTGTAAGGAAGAAGAGGACGAAACTTTACTTCAGGAAATACTATTAGAGATAAAAAATCTTGAAAAAGAAATTGAAAGATTTAGAATAGAAATACTTTTATCAGGAAAATATGATAAAAATAATGCTATTTTAGATTTGCATACCGGTGCAGGTGGAACAGATGCACAGGATTGGACGGAAATGCTTTTAAGGATGTATACAAGATGGGCAGAAGCCAAAGGATTTAAAGTTGAAACTTTAGATATACTTCCAGGTGATGAGGCTGGCATCAAAAGTGTTACTTTAAAAATAACTGGTGATTATGCATATGGGCATTTAAAGGCAGAAAAAGGTATTCATAGGTTAGTAAGAATATCTCCCTTTAATGCAAATGGAAAAAGGCAAACTTCTTTTGCAGCGGTTGAAGTTCTTCCTGAACTTACTGAAAAACAGGATATTGATATTAAGTCGGATGACTTAAGAATAGATACGTTTAGATCCAGTGGAGCTGGTGGGCAACATGTTAACAAAACAGAATCTGCAATAAGAATAACTCATCTCCCTACAGGAATAGTAGTTCAGTGTCAAAATGAAAGAAGCCAACACTCAAATAAAGAAACTGCCATGGCAATGCTCAAAGCAAAGCTTGTAGAACTTAAAGAGAGAGCTCATAAGGAGAAAATAGAGGATTTATCTGGAGATCTTAAAGAAATTGGCTGGGGAAGTCAAATAAGATCTTATGTTTTTCAGCCATACACTATGGTAAAAGATCATAGAACGGGTGCAGAAGTTGGGAATATTGATTCAGTAATGGATGGAGAAATTGATGTTTTTATCAATGAATTCTTAAAACAGAATAAAGAATAAAAAAGAAAAGACCAATTTTATCCTTGGTCTTTTCTTTACTATTTAAAATCAAATTTAATTAAAATTCAGAATTGATGAATTTACATCAGATAAATTTGGCACTGTTTTATCAGCATAATTGCAAGAAATATCAGTTCCAACACCTACCGCAGACATGTTTAATTTCTTTGCCTGACCAAGTATATCAGTTTCATTGTCAAACATGACACAATGTTCAGGAACAAGTTTAAGTTCTTCAGCAGTCTTTAAAAGAAGTGGTCCTAAATTAGTATTATCGTCATTTGATCCCAAAATAACATCAAAATAATTTTGAATGTCCAAAACTTTTAAAATACTATTGGCATCATATTTTTTAGAGGTAACAGCTAATTTCATTCCTGATACTCTAAGGTTAATTAAAAATCTCTTAACACCTGGTAAAATAGTGGAATCATTAGAATCAACCAAAACGTTGTCAAGGTCGAAAATACATCCTTCTACTTGCTTCAAAATTACACCCCCACTTTGATACATGAATAAATTAATGTATGTAAAATGTCTTCAATACTATTATAATACAAATTAATATAAAAATTACGTATGTTAAGAATAATTAACATACAGATTATGTAAGGAGGGTTGTACAATATGAATAAATATTATCCTATAATGTTAGATATAAAAGAAAAAAAATGTGTGGTTATTGGCGGTGGAAATATTGCATATAGAAAAGTATTGTCATTATTAGAATGCATGGCGGAGGTAACTGTTATAAGTCATGAGGTAATACCAGAGTTAAAACAATTGGTGGATGATGGAAAAGTAAAATATTTAAAGAATGAATATAATTTTAAATATATTTCGGATTGTTATCTTGTATATGCCGCCACAAATAATAGTGATGTTAACCAAGCCGTATACTCACAGTGTTCACAAAAAAACATTTTAGTAAATGTAGTAGATAAACCGGAAATTTGTAATTTCATAGTACCTTCCAAGATTAAAAAAGGTGATTTAACAATTGCTATATCCACAAACGGAAAGAGCCCAATGCTTGCAAGAAAGATAAGGCAGGATTTAGAAAAAATTTATGATTACAGATATGAACTTTTTCTAGATATTATGGGCGAGGTTAGAAAAGAGGTATTTCATACTCTGAAAGATGCAAAAAAGCGGAGCGAATTTTATAAAACCATTGTATATTCAGATTTTATATATGGGTTAACTTCAGAAAATAAAGAAGATATACAAAAACAAATTATTAGTGTTCTGCATAAATTTTAAGTGCTGTTTTAGCATTTGGTTAATATCAGATGCTTATTTTTATAATTATAATAAAATACACACTGGTTTATAAAAAAATAAGCAATTTTCATGAAAAAATATTGACACATAGTAAAATATACATTAGAATATACACTAATATGTTAAAACCAAACACACCTAGCAGGATACTATGTTATATATTTATTACATTATGGCTAAAATAAATTATTCATGGTACTAATTTATAGAAACTTTTTACCACTTCGGTAAAAACAAATTGTAAGGAGTTTATGAATGAGAAGAACAATTGATAAACTAAAGAGTATGGGTGAGGATGCAAAAAAAATATTTGATATTATTCAAAAGAATGGACCATTAACAAAAGCACAAATTTTAGGCATATCAAAATTCAAATTAACAACTTTAAATCGTATAATGAATCCATTTGTTACTGACAAATTGATTGTTGAATCTAGCATAGGTGAGTCAACAGGAGGAAGAAAACCAACTTTATATGATGTTAACCTTAAGGATTATGCTTTTGTTGGTATAGATATTTCTAGAATTTACACTCAAGTGGTTTTTACTGACTTAAAATTAAACATAATATATAAAGAACGTTTTAATATGGACAAGTCATATATACCTAAAAAAACAGTGGATAGAATTACAGATATATTTGAAAAAGCGAAAAAAATACCGGAATTAAAGAACAAAGAAATAATTGCTGCTGGACTTGGAACAGTAGGACCTTTTGATATAAAAAGAGGAATAATGAAAAGTGCTATTAATTTTATGGCAGAAGGCTGGGAAGGTACGGAAATAAAAGATATGCTTCAAGAAAAATTGAAGCTAGATTTTTTTATGGATAACGGTGCCAATGCAGCAGTAATAGCAGAATACAAATTTGGAAGCGGAAAAGATTTAAAAAATATGGCCTATTTTAATTTTGGAATGGGAATAAGAACAGCGGTAGTCTCTAATGGAAATATAATAAGATCCATTAATGATGCAGAAGATGCTTTTGCACATATGGTAATAGATGTAGATGGAATAAAATGCAGCTGTGGGAATTTTGGATGTGTTGAGTGTTACTCTTCAATAAAGGCTATCACAGAAAAGTTTAAACAAAAAATCATGGATGGTGAAAATACACAAATAAAAAAGCAAGTAGAAAATATTAATTATATTGACATAAGTGAGGCTGCAGAAGCAGGCGACATTGTAGCAAGTGAGATTATAATACAAGCTGCAGAAATATTTGGAACAGGACTTGCAAATTTTATAAATTTACTGAATCCGCAGTTAGTTGTGTTAAGTGGACCACTAATAATGGCTTCAGAGTTATTTTATAGAGTAAGTGAGGAAACTGCTAAGAAAAAATGTTATTTTAGTAAACATACTAATATATTTTTTAATAGAGGTGGATATTTTAAAGAAAATGCCATTTCAGTGGGGGCTGTAGCAGTAGCCATTGAAAATCTAATAAACAGTTAAATTAAGAGGGGGATAATTATGAAAGTTAAAGTTAACGGTGAAATTAAAGATATAAAGGATTCGGTGACAATAACAGAATTATTAAAAATTGAAAATGTAGAGATGCCAGATATGGTTTCTGTTCAATTAAATGGTGAATTTGTAGAAAGGGCTGAATTTTCAACTTTAGCTGTGAAGGAAGATGACCAAATAGAATTTTTGTATTTCATGGGAGGCGGAAGTTTTGGACTTTAGAGAAGATCAAATAGAGAGATATTCAAGACACATTATTCTTTCAGAGGTTGGAGTAGAAGGACAGGAAAAACTTTTAAATTCCAAGGTACTTGTAATAGGAACAGGAGGTCTTGGGGCACCAGCAGCAATGTATCTTGCAGCAGCAGGAATCGGTACTATAGGGCTTGTAGATGGAGATGTGGTTGATCTTTCTAACTTGCAAAGACAGATAATACATCAAACTAAGGATGTAGGCAAATTAAAAACTGAATCTGGCAGAGAGACCATAAACGATATAAACCCTGATGTAAAGGTAATTACATATAACGAGTTTGTAACTTCAGAAAATATACTAGCCATAATAAAGGACCAGGATTATGATTTTATAATTGATGGTACAGATAATTTTGCAGCAAAGTTTTTAATTAATGACGCTTGTGTACTAGCAAAAAAACCATTTTCACATGCAGGAATAATAAGATTTCAAGGACAACTTACTACATTTATTCCAGACAATGGCACACCCTGTTATAGATGTATATTCCAAACTCCACCACCAGAAGGGGCTGTACCAACTTGTAGAGAAGCAGGAGTTTTAGGGGTAATGGGGGGAGTAATTGGATCGCTTCAAGCAACCGAAGCATTAAAATATATATTAGGACTTGGGGAGACTTTAGCGGGTTACCTTTTAACCTATAATGCATTAACAATGGAATTTAAGAAGATAAAGATAAATCATAACAAAAAATGCGGAGTATGTGGGGATCATCCGACTATAAAAACATTGATTGATTATGAAATCCCAGCTTGTGACCTTTAATATGAGGAGTGCTTAATATGATTTATATAAAAAAACTACAGTTACAACATATAATAGATCAGGCAAAAAATGAATTCCCAAATGAGTGTTGTGGGTTTTTATCGGGATATAAATCTGAACAAGATATACATATAGAAAAAATATGGGTGCTAACAAATATTGATAAGAGTAGCGAACATTTTTCCATGGACCCAAAGGAGCAGTTTGCAGCTGTTAAAGATATAAGAAATGAACACATGATAGTAATAGGCAACTATCATTCACATCCTTATTCGCCTTCTAGGCCTTCAGAAGAGGACAAGAGATTGGCATACGATCCCACAGTTTTGTATGGCATATTATCTTTAGAAAAAGAGGAACCAGTATTTAATTTATTCAGCATAAATAAAGACAAAAAAGTTGAGAAACTAGGATATAAAATAGACTAATTCATAGAGGTGAAATTGATGATTGAAATTAGAGATGAACATTTCGCGGCTGTAGAAGATTTTAAAAACAAAGCTGAAGAATATGTCAGCGGTAAATTAGATCCACTTAGATTTAAAGCATTTAGAGTGGCTATGGGTATTTATGAGCAGAGAAAAAAAGAAACTTATATGGTAAGGACAAGAATACCAGGTGGAGTTATAAGCAAAGATCAGTTTAAGTTAATAAGTGAACTTTCCAAAAAATATTCTAGTGGAAAACTTCATTTAACTTCAAGGCAGGACATACAATTTCAAAATGTACAACTTAAAAATGTCTATACAATAATGAAAGAACTAATTGAAAAGGGAATAACAACTAAGGGAACAGGAGGAAATACAGTAAGAAACGTAGAATGTTCTCCACTTTCAGGAGTTTCCCATGATGAAATATTTGATGTAACTCCTTATGTGAAGGTGGCAACAGACTATTTAATTAAAGACCCAAGCACCATGAATCTTCCAAGAAAATATAAAATAGGTTTTTCAAATAGTGAGGAAGATACAGCAAATGCAACTATTTCAGACCTCGGTTTTATAGCTAAAATTCAAAATGGAATAAAAGGTTTTGAAATTTATGCTGGTGGAGGTTTTGGAGCAAATCCAAGAGTGTCACTAAAACTTTCAGATTTTAGTCCTGATACAGATATACTTTATTATATTCAAGGATTAAAAGAACTTTTTGAAAAAGAGGGAGACAGAACAAATAAAAACAAGGCAAGAATAAGATATATAGTAGCACGGCTTGGGGAAGAAAAATTTTTAGAAGAGCTAAAAGGATATGTGGCAAAAGTTAAAAATAGAATTAACTTAGATGTAATTATTGAAAGCACGTTAGAGAAAATAAATACTAAAGAGGGAAAAATGGAAAAAGGTTACGAAAATATAATCTTTCCTGAAAAGCAAGATGGCTATTATTCAATATATGTACATGCTCAAAGTGGTAATTTAAGAGCAGAATCATTAGATTCAGTAATTACATTTGTAGAATCTTTAGACTATGGAGTTACGCTAAGAGTAACTAACACTCAAGGATTTTTTGTAAGGGGTTTAAGAGGTGAAGATGCAAAAAAACTTGCAGATATAGTGCTTAAATTCGCATCTGGTTTTAATATTGATAATTCATTAACCTGTGCAGGTGCCTCAACTTGTCAGCTAGGACTTTGTTTATCACAAAGTTTATTAATAGCCATAAAAGAAGAATTTAAAAATGCAAGTTATGAAGTTAAAAATGCTCTTCCAAGATTATTTATTTCAGGATGCCAAAATTCTTGTGGGCAGCATGAAAAAGGTAAGATTGGGTTAAGTGGGAAAGCGGTTAGAACTCAAGATGGACTAATGCCAATGTATTCAATTTTCCTTGGAGGAAAAGTAGGAAGCGGTGGTGCTAAAATGGGAGAACTATTTGGAGTAGTTCCAGTTAAAAAAATCCCCCAATATCTTTTAGAATTAGCCCAGCTTAAAGTGAAACTTGGTTATGAATGTTTTGATAAGTTCATTGAAGAAAAATCTCAGGACATAAAGGATCTTATAGAAAAAAATTCATTAGTAGAAAGTTTTAGTGAAAATCCAGATCTTTATTATGATTTTGGAGCAGATGAAAAGTTCACACTTAAGGGACGTGGAGCTGGAGAGTGTAGTACTGGAGTTCTTGATGTAATTAAGTTAGATATATCAAATGCTGAGGGTAGTCTTTCTCTATATAAAGATAATAAGGATAATGATGTTTTATATGCCTCAGCTTTATCTTCGGCAAGGACTTTACTTGTTTTAAAGGGAATAGATTCTAACAAGGATAGAGAAATATTTAAGGGCTTTAAATCAAACTTTATAGATACTGGATATGTAAAACCTGATATTTCAGTATTATTTGATTCTTTAATAGATTATAAACTTGGAGATATAAGTGATATATCAAGCTATGCAGATGATATTACATATTTGCTGGAAAAGGTTAAAGCTATGTATGAATCATTAAATGGACAACTGGAAATAACACTGCCAAAGGAATTAGAAGATGAAAAAAAACAAGAAAATAAAGAACAAGAAAAAGTGGATATAGTAGATTTTAGAGGGGTTCAGTGTCCAATAAATTTCGTAAAAGTAAAGATTGAACTTTCAAAAATAAAATCTGGTGAAAAGAAAGGTTTTTATCTAGATGATGGGGCACCCATTGAAAATGTTCCTAAGAGCGTTGAAAAAGAGGGTCATAAAATAATTTCAATAGATGAAAATTATAAAGGTTACAATTTACTTACCATAGAGAAAAAATAATTAGGAGTGTGAGCTATGAATTTCAATACGAGACTTATACACGGAAATCATAAAGTTGATAGTGCCGGAGCCACAAATACTCCTATTTATCTTTCCAATGCATTTGCACATGATTCAGCTGAAAAGCTTGAAGGGATAATGTCAGGAACAAGTATGGGGTTTGCATATACAAGGATTTCAAATCCAACTGTGAACTCATTTGAACGAAGAATGGCAAGTATTGAGGGCGGACAAGTAGCTACCTCTGCCGCCTCCGGAATGAGCGCTATTTATTTAGCAGTTATGAATATATTAGAAACCGGAGATGAGATAATTGCCTCTAGTGGACTTTATGGAGGAACATATACTCTCCTTACAAATCTTAAATCCTTTGGCATAAACGTAAAGTTTCTCGGCACAATTGATGAGGCGAGCTTAAAAGCAAATATAACGGATAAAACAAAAATTGTATTTGGAGAAACCATAGGTAACCCAAAGCTCGATGTGCTAGATATAGATTTAGTAGCAAAGGTATGTACTGATAATAATGTGATTTTTATAGTAGATTCAACTATTACGACACCATACCTTATTAATCCTCTAAAACATGGAGTAGATCTAGTTATACATTCCACTTCTAAGTATATAAATGGTACATCAAATTCCATAGGTGGAATCATAGTGGATGGTGGAAGCAGCAAGTATAAAAGTGATAAATTTAAAAATTTTAAGGATTACACTAAAAAGTTTGGAAAGTTGGCTTTTACTGCAAAACTTAAAGCAACTATAGGAAAAGATTTAGGGGCAGCACTTTCACCATTAAGTGCATTTTTAAACCTAACGGGAGTAGAAACTCTAGGGTTAAGGATGTGCCAGCATTGCAAAAATGCTAAGGCTGTAGCTGAATTTTTAGAGAGTAATGAAAAAATAGTTTCAGTAAATTATCCCGGACTAAAAAGTTCCAAGTATTATGGCATTGCACAAAAATATTATAAAGATGGAGCTAGTGGAATACTAACATTTAGACTTGGCAGTAAAGAAAATGCCTTTAAATTTGTAAATGAACTAAAACTAGTTAAAAACCTAACAAACATTGGAGATACAAAAACAATAATTATTCATCCTTCATCTACAATATGTGTAACAAATACAGATGAGGAAAAAGAAAACATGGGAGTTTATGATGATCTTTTAAGATTGTCTGTAGGAATTGAAGATGTTGAAGATATTATAAATGATATAAAGGGTGCAATAAAAGTTATATGAGGTGATGTTTTGGATATAAAGGCAACTAATGTAGTTTGGCACGATACAAGTGTAAAAAGACAAGATAGAGAAAAGATCTTAAAGCAAAAGGGTATACTAATTTGGTTTACCGGCCTTTCCGGTTCAGGTAAATCATCAGTGGCTGTGATGCTTGAGCAGAGACTTCATGATAAAGGCAAATTAACCTATCTTTTAGATGGTGACAATGTAAGGCATGGACTCAATAAAGATTTAGGGTTTTCTAGCACAGACAGAATAGAGAACATAAGAAGAATAGCAGAACTTTCAAAACTTTTTGTAGATGCTGGAATCATAACCATAGCCACATTCATATCACCATTTATAGAGGAAAGAGAAAAGGTTAAGAAACTTTTAGGAGAAGATTTCAGAGAAATTTATGTGAATTGCCCATTAGAGATCTGTGAAACTAGAGATCCAAAGGGTATTTATAAAAAGGCAAGGCAAGGAACTATAAAAGATTTTACAGGTATAGATTCGCCTTACCAGGAGCCAATAAATCCCGATATCACAATACATACTAATGAAAACAGTTTAGAGGAGTGCACATCGCAAATTATTAATTATCTTTATGGGTAAGCTTCAAGAAAAATAGGAGGCAAAAATGCTAATAGGATTTCTTAAATATAACTAAAAAAGTGAGGATTGATATAATGAAGTTAAAACCTGAAATTATAAGTACTGATATTCTCATAATTGGTGGAGGTGCGGCAGGCTGTTTTGCGGCATTAACTGCAGCTAAAACCGTAAAGGTTATAATCGCAGAGAAAGCCAATATAAAAAGAAGTGGTTGCCTTGCAGCTGGAGTCAATGCTCTTAATGCATACATAACGAAGGATGAATCTCCCGAATCTTTTGTTAAATATGTGAAAGAAGAATTTAGTGGTGTGATTAGAGAGGATCTTGTGTACTCCATAGCAAAAAAACTTAATAGCGTCACAAAAACTATAGAAGATTATGGTCTTACAATTTTAAAAGATGAAAATGGAGAATATGTAACTCGTGGGAAAAGAAGTATTAAGATAAATGGTGAGAATATAAAACCAATTATTGCAGAAGCAGTAGCTAAAGAAAAAAATATACAAATTAAAAATAAGCTAAATATTATAGACTATATAAAAAAAGATGGAAAGATAATAGGTGCTTTTGGTTTTTCAATAAATGAGGCAAAGCTATATGTTATCTATGCAAAGGCAGTGATTTGTACTACTGGGGGTGCAGCAGGCATATATAAACCTAATAATCCAGGCTTTTCAAGGCATAAGATGTGGTACAGTCCTTTTAATACAGGTGCGGGTTATGCAATGGGCATAAGAGCGGGAGCAGAAATGACTACCTTTGAAATGAGATTCATTGCATTAAGGTGTAAAGATACAATTGCACCTACAGGAACAATTGCCCAAGGGGTTAAAACTCCTCAAGTTAACGGCAATAAAGAACTTTATTTAAAAAAGTTTGGAAAATCGACTACGGTGAATAGATTGTATGAAACGGTTATGGAAAACTTAGAAGGCAATGGACCTTGTTATTTAAAAACTACAGATATAAATGAAAATGAGGAGAAGGAACTGTTTAAAGCATATTTAAACATGGCACCAGCTCAAACACTGAAATGGATTGAAAATGGAACATCTCCAAGAACTGAAGATGTGGAAATAGAGGGAACAGAACCTTATATTGTTGGCGGTCATGGCGCATGTGGTTATTGGATAGATAATTCAAGAATGACTACAATTAAAGGTTTGTATGCCGCAGGAGATGTGGCAGGAGGAAGTCCTAAAAAATATGTAACAGGTGCTTTTGTTGAAGGAGAAATTGCCGCAAACTCTGCGGTTAGATATATAAAAGATATTAAAGATAAAAAACTTTCTGAAGAAGAAATTGAGAATAAATTAAAAGAAGTTAACAATTTTCTTGAAAACAGCAAGTCATTATACAGTACTGAACAGCTAGAACAGGAAATGCAAAGAGTTATGGATAAGTATGCAGGTGGAATATCTGAAAATTATAGATATAATGGTAAAAACCTAAAGAAAGCAGCTATGAAAATTAAGGAACTAATAGATAATGCTTATAAACTCAAAAGTGATGATGCCCACAACCTATTATTCATATATGAATTATTAGATAGGCTATATGTGGCAAAAGTACTTATTAATCATATGCTTGCAAGAAAAGAAACAAGATGGCATTGTTATGAAGAATATGAAGATTATCCACAAGTTGATGACAAAAACTACTTAAAATATATAAATTCTGTGTATAAAGATGGGGAAGTTAATATTATATTTAGAGATTTAGTTGGAAGGGATGAGATTTATGAGCATAAAAATTGATGTTAATAAATGTGTTGGTTGCAATAAATGCTTAGAAATTTGTCCTGGAAGCTTAATCTATAAGAATGAAAGTAATAAAGCCTTTATAAAATATGAGAAGGATTGCTGGGGATGCACCGCTTGCCTAAAGGAATGTAAATTTAAAGCAATTAAATATTATTTAGGAACCGATATCGGAGGAAATGGTGCTGAATTATATGTGGAAGAAGTTAAGGATACGCTGAATTGGCACATTACTGGTAAATGTGGTAGGGACGTAATAATTTCAACAAATAGAAAACAATCAAATAAATATTAAGGGGGAAATAAAAATGAAAAAAACACTATTAACGCTAGCTATTATTGGGACATTGACTGCAGGGGTTTTAGCAGGATGTAATGCTAAAAAAAGTGATGATGCCACAACAGTGCGAATTGCATATTTTCCTAATATAACTCATTCTCAAGCATTAGTAGGCATGGAGGAAGGAAAATTTAAAAAAGCACTAGGTGATAAGGTAACAATTCAATGGAAACAATTTAATGCTGGGTCATCAGAAGTGGAAGCATTTTTAGCTGGATCAGTTGATATTGGTTATATTGGACCCGGACCTGCAATAAATGGGTATACAAAATCCAAGGGAGATTTGGAGGTAATAGCAGGTGCCACAGACTCAGGTGCTGTTCTGGTTAGCAGAAAAGGTGAAGACATTAAGAGTGTAAAAGATCTTGCAAATAAAAAGGTTGCAATACCTCAGTTTGGTAATACACAGGATTTAACTCTTAGATTCTTGCTTGCGAGCAACGGATTACAAGATAAGACAAAAGGTGGAAATGTAGAAATAGTTGCAGCTGATAATCCAGATATTGTAACACTTCTTGATAAAGGTTCAATAGACGCTGCACTAGTACCAGAACCATGGGGTTCAAGAATTCAAAAACAAGCTTCAGCTGACTTAGTATTGGATTCTAATAAGGTTTGGAGAAATGGAAAATATCCAACTGCACTTGTAGTTGCAAGAAAAGAATTCATAAAGGATCATCCTGATGTAATTGAAAATTTTCTAAAGGCACATGTGGAATTAACAGACTATATAAATACTAATAAAGACAAAGCAGCGGATGAGGCAAATACAGAGTTTAAAACCATTACTAAAAAGGCACTAGACAAGGACGTTTTGAAAACTTCATTTAGCAGATTATCACCAACAGTAGATCCAGAAAAAAATGCAACTAAAGCTATGATAGATATGTCTTTAAAAGTAGGATTTATTAAAGAAAAACCAGCTGATGAAAATGGATTATTTAATCTTGATATTTTAAACAAAGTACTTAAGGCAAAAGGAGAAAAAACCATTAATTAGGAGGCGACAATTTTGGGGTTAGAGATAAAAGAGGTAAGTAAAAAGTTTATAACTAAAAATAAAGAAACTTATACTTTAGACAATATAAATTTATCCATAAAAAAAGGAGAGTTTGTATGTCTTCTAGGGCCTTCTGGTTGCGGAAAGTCTACTTTACTCAATATAATTGCTGGACTATTAAAACCTAGTTCTGGAACTGTAAGCCTTAATGAAGAGGTAGTTAAAGAGGTTGGACCAGATAAGGCTATGATGTTTCAGGAATCTGCACTTTTTCCTTGGCTTAACGTTATTGATAATGTTGAATTTGGAATGAAGATGGCAGGAATCCCAAAAGAAGAAAGACGGATTAAAGCTATAAAGTATTTAAAGATGGTACATTTATCTAAATTTGAAAAATCATATGTACACGAACTTTCTGGTGGAATGAAACAAAGAGTTTCACTGGCAAGGGCCCTAACACTGGATTCAGAACTCTTACTTATGGATGAGCCATTTTCAGCTCTTGATAGTCAAACAAAAAGTATTCTTCAGCTTGAGCTTCAGAAGATATGGTGGGAGACAAAAAAAACCATAGTATTTGTAACTCACAATGTAGAGGAAGCAGTACTTTTAGGTGATAGGGTTATAGTGATGTCCGCCAATCCTGGGAGAATAAAAAGAGAATTCAAAATTCAATTAGCAAGACCAAGAGAAGCACAAAGTGTGGATTTGGCATACGTTGCAAGAGAAGTTATGAATGAACTTAAAGAGGAGGTGGAGAAGGTTGCAAAAAGCGAATACGACAATGATTGGAGCATTGAAAAAAGTAATATTTTATATGATTCTAATAATAATATGGGAAGTGGTTTATAAAGTAGGAGTTGATGTACTGGGTGTTTGGAAGCCTTATACTTTTCCGGAACCATTGAGCGTTATAAAAACTTTGGGTTCATTAATAAGTGATGGGTCATTAATTGGGGCAATACTTATAAGTATGAGAAGAATAATTATTGGTTATGCAATTTCGCTAGTTGTAGGATTGATACTGGGGCTTCTCATTGTAAGATTTAAATATTTAGATGAAAATTTCAGTGCTCTTATTTTAGGGATGCAAACACTTCCAAGTGTTTGCTGGCTACCCTTTGCCATACTTTGGTTTGGTTTAAGTGAGAGCTCTATAATATTTGTAACAACCATAGGTTCAGTATTTGCAATTTCTATGGCAACAGAAGCAGGAATAAAAAATGTAAATCCAATATACGTTAAAGCAGCTAGCACCATGGGAGCAAAAGGACTAAAATTATATTTCAATGTAGTAATACCTTCTGCACTCCCATCAATAATAAGTGGTATGAAACAGGGATGGTCATTTGCTTGGAGAGCACTAATAGCAGGTGAAATGTTATCAGCTACAAAAGGTATTGGACAGATACTTATGGTAGGAAGAGATCTGGCAGATATAAATCAGGTGGCGTCAGTGATGATTGTAATAATAGTTTTAGGTCTTGTCATAGATAAATTTATCTTTGGAGCCTTAGAAAAAAGTGTTAGACGAAGATGTGGACTTGAGAGAAATTAAGGAGGAATTTATATGGATCATTTAGACAGATTGGAAGCAGAAAGTATTTATATTTTAAGAGAGGCTTATAAGCATTTTGGAAAACTTGGAATGCTATGGTCAATTGGTAAGGATTCCACAGTAATGTTGTGGCTTGCACAAAAAGCTTTTTTTGGAAACTGCCCATTTCCACTAATTCATGTGGATACAAAGTACAAAATACCCGCAATGATAGAGTTTAGGGACAAGGTTGCTAAGGACTATAATCTTAATTTAATAGTTCATACAAATACTAAAGCAATTGAAGAAGGAATGGGACCAGAAAAGGGAAGACTGGTATGTTGTAAGGCATTAAAAACTGATGGGCTTCAACAAGTTGTTACTGAGTATGAATTCGACGGACTTATTGTAGGGGTAAGAAGAGATGAAGAAGGGTCAAGATCAAAGGAAAGAGTTTTTAGTGAAAGAAATGCCGAATCAGAATGGGACTATGCAGATCAACCACCTGAACTTTGGGATCAATTTAAAACTGATTTTAAAAAGGGCAACCATATAAGAATTCATCCACTTTTAGGTTGGAGAGAAATTGATATTTGGGAGTATATAAAACGAGAAAGTATCCCAATAATAGATTTGTATTTTTCTAAAAATGGTAAGAGGTACAGAAGTCTTGGGTGTGCGCCATGTACAAATCCTATTGATTCAAATGCGTCAACACTAGACGAGATAATTGAAGAACTTAAAAATTCGGATGATACGGAAAGATCAGGAAGAGCACAGGATCAAGAAGATGCTCATGCACTAGAAAAACTTAGAAAGCATGGGTATATGTAATGGGGGCGGATGGAGTGAAAAGCGAAAGAGAAAATTTAAATATTGTGGTAGTTGGACATGTGGATCATGGTAAATCAACACTTATTGGAAGGCTTTTATATGATACAAATTCACTTTCTAGTGGTGCTATTGAAAAGGTAAAAAAAATATCAGCGGAAAAGGGAAAAAGTTTTGAATATGCATATCTTTTAGATGCTTTTGAAGAAGAGCAAAAACAAGGTATAACTATAGATATAACAATGATTCAATTTTTTACAAAAAAAAGGGACTATGTGATTATTGATGCACCAGGTCATAAGGAATTTTTAAAGAATATGATTTCAGGTGCAGCTAGTGCAGAAGCAGCTTTTTTATTAATTGATGCTAAGGAAGGTATACAAGAACAGACTAAGAGGCATGGATATATACTTTCATTACTTGGAATAAAAAAAGTTTATGTAATTGTAAACAAAATGGATCTTGTTGATTATTCAGAGGAGAGATTTAATGAGTTGCAACAGCAGTTCAATGAATATCTTAGCAATTTAAACATATATCCAGAAAAATATGTACCTATTTCCGCTTTTAATGGTGAAAATGTAACTTCAAAACCTAAAAGCATGCCTTGGTACAGAGGTGATTCTGTAATAGAAACCATGGATAATATTGAAAAAGAAAAGGGAATAGATGAAAAAGCACTTAGATTTCCAATTCAAGATGTATATAAGTTTGATAGCAGAAGGATTATTGCAGGAAGAATAGAAGCAGGTACCCTTAAAAAGGGAGACGAAATTGTTATATATCCAAGTGGCAAAACTACAAGGGTTAAATCCATTGAAGTTTGGCAGGGAAAAGATAAGACGAACGTAGTAAAAGCGGGAATGTCTGTAGGAATAACCGTTGAGGACGAATTTTTTAACAAACGTGGAGAGATAATCTGTCACAAAGAAGAAAGACACGTTTCTACAGCCAATATTTTTAATGCAAATATATTTTGGCTTGGAAAAAATAAGCTGGAAAAATTAAAGACATATAAATTAAAGCTTGCAACTCAGGAAATAGAGTTTGAAGTATTGTCATTTAATAAAGTTATAGATGCAGTTTCTTTGGATTCAAATGAAAAACTTAACGCCATAAAGAAAAATGACGTAGCTGAAGTTACAATTAAAACAAAAACTTCAATATGTTTTGATGCATTTAGTGATACTCCAGCACTTGGGAGATTTGTTATTATAGACGATTACAATACGGCAGGCGGTGGAATTATATCCAGCGCTGAGGGATCTATTAAAAGGGGAACAAATGAAGTTAAAAGCAAAAATATTGCAATAAGAAAAAGGCTTGTATCCAAAAAGCAAAGGGAAGAGGCACTAAATCAAAAAGGCAAGGTTATTTGGCTTACAGGACTACCAGGCTCAGGAAAAAACGAAATAGCAGTTAAACTTGAAAAAAAACTGTTCGATCTTGGTAAAAAGGTATATTATATTGATTCTGCACACCTTAGATTTGGACTCAGCAGTGATCTAGCGTTTACAAAAGATGATGCTCGTGAGCAGACAAGAAGAATAGCAGAAGTGGCTGATTTATTTGCAGATAGTGGAACAATAACTATAGTAAGTTCTGTAAGTAGATATAAGGCTGACAGGGAAGATGCAAAAGAAATAATTGGCAATGAAAATTATATAGAGGTACTTATTGAGGCAACTGATGAAATATGTAAAAAGAGAAACCCTAATGCCTTTGAAATAGCAAGTGAGGATGCTTTTAAATATGAGAAATCTGAGTATCCGGTTATATCTTTAAATATAAGTGATACTGAGTTTAACTCAGATAAAAAAGCTGAATCAATTATAGAATTGATAAATTTATAAAATTCGTTTATTATTAAAGTGTATGTAGGATAAGATGATTATAATCTTATCCTACATTTTTTATAAACTACATATAATTTTAGAGGTGAAAAAAATGAGCTATTTAATTATGGCTGGTATTGATTATGAAAATAGCAATGTAGAAACAAGAGAAAAGGTGAGTTTTACACCTAGCGCTATGAAAAGAGCCTATGAAAAGATAAAAAGTGAGGGGAAAATAAAGGAAGCAGTAATAGTTTCAACTTGTAATAGAAGTGAAATATATGGTATTTCAGAAAAAATTAACGGAGAGGAATATCTGAAAAATTTCTATTCTTCTTTTTTTAATATATGTAGCCAAGAGGCTGAAAAAAATATAGTGCTTAGAACTGGATTTCAAGTAATTTACCATTTATTCCAAGTCACGAATGGATTTAAATCCATGGTACTTGGAGAAGATCAAATACTTGGACAAGTAAAAGATGCATACAAACAGGCACTTATAAATAAGGGCAGTGGGAAAATACTAAATAGATTATTTTTAAATTCTATTACCGATGCAAAGAAAATAAAAACCCAAACATCTTTAACAAATACTTCGGTATCCGTAAGTGCCATTGGAATAAAACTTATTCATAGCCAGTTTAAAAGTCTAAAGGGTAAAAAAGCTTTAGTTGTGGGACTAGGTAAAATGAGTATGTTATCTATACAGTATCTTTTAGCTGAAGGTATTTCAAAAATTTATGTAACAAATAGGACAAGAACAAAGGTGTTAGATATAGAAAATACAGCAGATAACATTGAAGGTTTAGATTTTAAGTGCAAGCATGAGGCCTTTAAGGATGTGGATATAATAGTAAGTTGCACCAGTGCACCTCACTTTGTTATACATAAGGATGAATTTGTTAACAATTACAATGACAATCCAATATGTATACTTGATCTAGCTCTTCCAAGAGATGTAGAACCGGAAATAGGAACACTAGATAACGTTAATTTGTATGTTATAGATGATATAAAAAGTATAGCGGATAGAAATGCTAAAAAGAAAATTGTTGAATATGAAAAAGGTATGGAATATCTTAAAGAAGATGTAATAAAATATATAAATTGGCTAAGCAGTGAAGGCATAGAATTAAATGATTGTAACAATATAACGAAATCAGTATTTCATGAAGGGATAAGTGTATGATAAAAAAGATTATAATAGGAACCCGTGGAAGTAACCTGGCATTAGTACAGACAAATATGGTAATTGATGAATTAAAAAATATATACCAGGATTTAAAGGTAGAAGTTAGAGTGATTAAAACTACAGGAGATAAAATTTTAGATAAAAGTTTAAGTGAAATTGGTGGTAAAGGGTTATTTATAGCTGAAATAGAAAATGCTCTTAGCAGTGGAGAAATAGACATAGCTGTGCATAGCATGAAGGATGTACAAAATTCTGTTGGACCTGAGTTTAGAATCCTAACTGCTCTTAAAAGAGAAGATCCAAGGGACGCACTTATAAGCAGAGATAATAAAACACTTTTAAGTTTACCTAGGGGAGCTACAGTTGGAACTGGTAGCCTTAGAAGAATTGTTCAGTTAAAGAATATTCGTCCGGATCTTTATTTTAAACCTCTAAGGGGAAATGTAGATACAAGGATAAAAAAACTTGAAAACGGTGAAGTGGATGCTATAGTTCTTGCAGCAGCAGGGCTAAAAAGAATGGCACTACAAGAAAGAATATCTGAATACATTGATACTAAAAATTGTATTCCATCGGTAGGACAAGGCGCTCTTTGTTTTGAAATAAGAGAAGGAGATGAAGCTATTTTTAATATGGTAAAGCCTTTGGTAGATGCAAAAGATTTGAGATGTGTATCAGCAGAAAGAGCTTTTTTAAAGGAAATGGATGGAGGATGCACCATTGCAATAGGAGCATATGCAGAAGAAACTTATGGACAAATAAAATTAGATGGGTTTGTATGTGATGATAATAATGAAGTGATTTTTAGGGATTTTACAGTGGGAAAATCAGAAGAATATGAAAACATAGGAATAGAATTAGGCAGAAAGTTAAAATTGCAAAAGGCTGGTGAATAGTCTCTATGGGAAAAGTATATATAGCAGGGGTTGGTTCAGGGGATGAAAAACTTATAACTGTAAGGGCAATGGAATGCATTAAAGAAGCAGATGTTATAGTTTATGACAGGCTAGCTAATCCCAAATTTTTATCCTTTGCAAAGAAAGATGCTGAAAAGATCGATGTAGGTAAACGCGCCAATAAACATACCCTTGCTCAATGGCAAATAAATGAGCTCCTGTGCAAAAAAGCTAAGGAAGGTAAAATAGTTTTAAGACTTAAGGGCGGCGATCCATTTGTATTTGGAAGAGGGGGAGAAGAGGGGTTAGAACTTTTTAAAGCGGGCATAGAGTTTGAAATCGTTCCTGGAGTTTCAGCTGCCAATGCAGTTACAGCATTTGCAGGAATACCACTTACCCACAGAGGTATAAGCAGTTCTTTTCATGTTATAACAGGACATGAGGATCCAACTAAAAATGAAAACATTATAGATTACAGTGTAATAGCAAAACTAAGTGGAACACTGGTTTTTTTTATGGGATTAAATAATCTAAGTAGCATATGCACAAATCTAATGAAGAATGGTAAAGATAAAAGCACACCTGTAGCTGTGATTTCTAATGGAACTCTTAAAAATCAGAAAACTGTCTGTAGCACTTTAGAGAACATAGTAGATTTAAAGGACTCTATGGAATCACCAGCATTGATTGTTGTAGGTGAGGTAGTTTCACTTAGAGAGTCATTAAATTGGTTTGAAGGCAAACAGATAAGTCAGAAGAGGGTACTTGTAACTAGATCAACGGATCAGTATAAAAAGTTTGCAAGTGCTATAGAAGATATTGGCGCAGCACCTTTAAGCATGCCAATGATAGAGGTTAGAGATAGATTAAATGCTTTAGAGATTAAAGAGATGTACAAAAATATAGAGCAGTATAACTGGCTTGTATTTACAAGTGAAAATGCAGTGAATATATTTATGAGGGGTCTAATGGATGAAAGAGGCGATGTAAGAGTTCTTTCAGGCTTAAAAATAGCTGTAATTGGAAGCGCTACAAAAGCAGCACTTAATAAATATTATTTAAAGGCAGATATAACACCACCAGAATTTGAAACCGAAATATTAGCACAGGAGCTAAGAGATAAGGTCAAACCAGGGGAAAAAGTACTGCTTCCAACTTCGAGCCTTGCTCATAACTCTATTTATGGTGCTATAAAAGAAGTTGGTGGCCATATAGATATGGTATTTATATATGAAGTTGTAACACCAAAGTATGAAAAGGGTGAACTTATGGAAGTTTTATCAAATATTGATGTTGTTACGTTTACAAGTCCTTCCTGTGTTAAAGGATTTGTTACCATACTTAAGGAAGACAGCTATGATGCCTCAGCAGTACTTAGGGATAAGGAAGTTGTCTGTATTGGACCAATTACAGGGAAGGCTTTAAGTGAAGCGGGCGTTGAGACGTTTAAGTGTGCTAAAGTGCATAACGTGCAGGGAGTGGCAGGGGAAATCAGTGACAAGTGACAAGTTAATATTTGGTAATTTACCTTGTGAATATTACTCCCATTATTAAAGGTATCAGAAACTTAAAATAATTATAAAAACATTTAGATAATGTATAACTTTTATGGAATATAATGGTTGATAGTATGGAATAATTGTGGTACAATCCCCATATACATAATTATGAAATGAAGGTGATATTATGAATTTTATGACCCCGGGTGAAAAGGTTAGGAAACTGAGGATTCAATTAAATTTAACTCAAGAAGATTTGCAGGCTGAAAAACTCACTAGAGGTCTTATAAGTATGATTGAGACTGATAGGCGGGATGTTACTTATTCAACAGCTGTAAAGTTAGCTGAAGAGTTTAACCAAAAAGCTGAAGAACTTAATGTTCTTATGAACATTGATGAAGCCTACCTAATGCGTTCTCCAAAACAGGATGCTGAAATTTATTGTTTTAATAGACTAAAAAATGAGGACATAACTCAAAGCACAATAGACGAAATTTTTGAATTAATAAGTGAATATGACTTATTGGAAGTGAAAGCCAAAACATACTTTAAACTTGGAGAAATAAGCGAGGACAAGAAAAATTATGATGAAGCTTGCATTAATTATGACAAGGCTATAATAATATATAAAGATATTTCTAAAGATAAAGAGTTGGGATATGTTTATCTTAGGCTGGGGTCTTGTAAGGGAAAAAGCGTGCGGCATGATACTGCCGTAGTTTATTTTAATTTAAGTCAATATTACTCTTTTACTTATGGAGATAAAAACACTGAAGGATTGTCTTTGTACAATTTAGCAAATGCATATAAACATTTAAATAAAATTGATTTAGCTTTAGAAACTGTTGAAAAATATTTAACAATCAGTGACAAAGAAGATTACTACTACAATTATGGACTTAATATTAAAGCACAATGTTATGAAGCTAAAGAAAATTATGATAAAGCTATAGAAATATATAAAGATTTACTAGAAGAAAATCCGGACAATGAAAATCCTATTTTGGGATATGTGTATAATAATTTAGGATTAAATTATTGTCATAAAAATGATTTTAAAGAGAGTATAAAATATTTTGATATGGCTGAAAAGTTTAGACGTGAAAAGGACAAGGCAAATTTGGGAGTTACGCTTATAGAGAAGGCTACTGTTTTGCTAAAGCAAAATTCAGCTGATGAAGCTATTTCAACTGTGAAATTGGGACTAAAGTATGTTAGTGAGTATAACAACATAGAATATTTAATAAGTGGCAATTATATATTAGCAAATATATACAACAAATTAGCCGATAGCAAAAATTTAGAAAAAACATATCTTGAAATTGTTGAGTGCTTAAAATTCAACAAAGAAAGCAATAGACTTAGGTATGTTTACAACGATTTGGTTATTTTTTATCTAAATGAAAATAAGCTTGAAATGTGCAAAAAATATGCATTGTTATCAAAAGAATTAGAATAAAGGAGTTTTGATTATGAAAAAAAAGATCATAAAATCTATTGCTTTAAGTATGGGATGTCTAATGCTTACACTAACATTATCGTCAGGTTTCATAAATAACTCAACTAAAGTATCAGTGCATACAAATCAAGATTCTCCATATGCATGAAATACTATAAAATCCATGTATATAGAATAGCTAAAAGATCATTATAAAGTATAGGATTAAAAATTTAATTCCCATGAAAAGTTTAAGCACAGCCGCATTGCAGCTGTGCTTAAACTTTTAGAGATAGTCTTACAAATTTGTATAATAGGAATTATATTGAGAAAATATTGGATAATACAATGGAAAATTACAGAACAAGAGGAGAAATATTTACTACAGTGATGTTTGACATTGATTTTTTAAAATCAGTTAATGATACTTATGGGCATCCATATGGGGATAAAGTTTTGATAACTATAAGCGGAGGTTTGTATGAAAATGACACTTTTATAAAGGGAGAATGTATAAAAAATGCCGACAAACTTTTGTATAAGGCAAAAGAGAATGGGAGAAATAGAATAGAAGTATAGAGAGAGAATTCATCTGTAAATTCACCTAAAGTGTTT
>Ga0255362_1000091_pt1 | contig 23560 bp, 59 predicted proteins | sample GFST75r2metaG_FD_186000 | JGI IMG/M metagenome (GOLD analysis project Ga0255362, IMG submission 186000)
ACGTATACTGTCTACCCTTCCAGCGTCTACCTATTCCGCCAGCCAGCATAATGATTATTCTGTTGTTAAGTTAACCAGCCTGAATGATATTACGATCATCTTCAGGCTTTATTACTATCAGTAGTGGAAAACCAATGAATGACTCTTCAAAGCAATTCCATTCTTTACATGCTGCAATACAGTATATCAGTTCTTCTTCTGTTACATATCTCCATTTGCAACCTTCGTGACCACAATCTTCAAGGTTATGGTTGTACTTCCAGAAGTCAATAAACTCATCACAAGTTTCGCAGTAGATATAGTCTTTTACTGTTGCAATCTTTTCGTTCATCGATTAACTCATTACCCTCTATTGTCGTGCTTACTTTTGATCTTAGACCAATCATGGGTTGTCGCTGCGTATTGAACGTATTGAGACGGGAATAGAATACCATGTTTGCACACAAAGGATTGACTATTGTTATTAGCAAGACGAATTGGGCAGTCTAACTCTAATGACAACAGCGCACCTAGAGCATTAACCTCTGGATGAGGTCCGTATCTGGTGCATTCTGGTTCTATGACCATCTACCACTCCTTATTTACTGTCTTCTTTATCTCTGTAGCGAAGAAGTTTGATACCCTCATACCGACCTCTTCGCTACAGAGTAAGGAAGACAATGACAGCCGGTAATATTTTACTTAGGGACGCCAATTCTGAACACTTTCGTTCCGCAGATCGGGCATACACCCCGAACTGCAGGCCGGTTGTTTTTCATCAAGTAAGCTTCTGGATCTTTGATTTCAACCTTTTTCTTGTCCTTGACGCAATAACCTTCGATCGCCATTTCAGTTCCCTCCTTTTATTAGATTATGAGATATTGTTCCAATAGAATAAATGAAACACCATCGATAACAGATTTTCCGTATTGTTTCATACCAGCTTTTTGCTCATGAAAAAGAGCGCGGTCATTGCCTTCGGCTACCTTCGTGTAGACTCTCTTTATACCAGAGACCCTACAAGTTTCAATAAGGAACCTTAAAGCTACTGTACCATAACCTTTGCCCCAATACGGCTTATTATTGATTGACACCCCCAATTCTGCCTCAGACTTAGCGTAGTCAAGATTGTAGATGATTCCAACACCTATATATGTGCCTTTCTCATCTAGGATAGAGTATGGGTGATTTTTTCCTACTTGACCAACCCATGGGTCAAGAGTTTTGAGTTCTGGGTACTTTTCCCTGAACTTCAAGTCCTCCATGCTATCAAATGCTCTACGGCTAACCATCTTCATAATATTCCTCTGCCTAGGGCAGCAAACCTATTTGAATTCAGCTTGTTGCCCTAAGTAAAATAATATTCTTAATCTACCTGCTTACCCAGTTTTATTTTCCCTAAGGCTGAATATCTTTGCTACCGCTGTCCTATTTCCCGGTTTTCTTTGCAGCCGCTGCTTTCTTCGCAGCTTCGAGAGTAGCTGCCGCAGCAGCGTCATCAATTGCTTTCTTTTCAGCTGCAGACTTTTCAGCCGCAATCTTGGCATTGGTCTCGTCGACAATCTTCTTGTTGGTCGCGTCAGAGGCATCCCATGCTTTCTGGGCTTCTGTACCTTCAAGCCTCTTGAAGCGATCTGGCGCCTTTCCGAAGATTTTATAACATCCGAAATGATCAGTGGGATCAATTCCGAATTCAGCGGCAAGCGCTTTGGTAACCGCAGCCTGTGAGGGATATGTAATATTGGTCTTGGTATCGAGGATTGCTACCCGCGCTGCATGCTGTTGGCCAAAGAGTCTTTTCTTCTGAACGGTACCGGCTTTTACCGATTCGACTACTTTACCCTGATTGCTTACAATGTCAATGAGCTTACCCATTGCTTCTTCGAGATTACCTAATCTCGAGTTGAGGTCACCACCATTTCCAGTTGCCATGATTCAAATTCTCCTTTAATATCAATGGGTTAGCAAGTAGAACCTTAGGCTAATTTATGAACCTGTATGAGCTTTAATATCGACCTTTATATGAATATTATATAACAAAACAACATAAATGTAAATAGCCCCTTATGAAAATATATTTACGCATATCATATTATACTCTTGATTCAATGACTAATCTACTCTCCTTGATGTCAACGATATTAAACTAATGACGTCATGATACACCTATGATTTTTGTTTACTTAATGTCTACGTATTCTCCTATTATTGAAAGGACATGATCGTAATCTTCAGCGTGAAGACAACGGTCTGCCATCTCTTTTGCATTATATTTTTGGCCAGCAAGCTTTAGACAACTCTGTGCTGTACCAATGAGATTGTAGACATTGCCATTTTCGCCAGTGAGTTTGCAGATGGGTTTGATAGGCTTATTAGCTGACATATTTACTCCTCGTTGAAGCTGAATAACTTTGTTTCTGGGTTATACTCTGTACCAAGTCGTTGATAAGTATCACGCCTGACAACAGTTGAGTACGTAGTAATGATGATAGTATTGATATCATCAAGATCCTTTGGTTTTTCGGCATCAATGTCATATTTCTCTTCATCGATGTCTTCACTGATAATGTTGTCTTTAAATTCTACTGGTTGTACTTTAAATGTAGGATTGTCAAAGATAGTTTGAATACTCAGTAGAAGGGCATGTTTTTCCTCACATTTGAGAGCGTCGGATTCTGAGCCATAAAGTGTGTCGCAGGTTGAGCAGCGCCATAGTGTTTCTTGTTTAGCCATTAGTGTTTCTCCTTCCTTTTAGCCTTATTACTGTGATTGGACCAGGGTGGTAATTAGTGTCACGAGGCTTCCATTTTCCTGTGTTAAGAAGCTCTTGTGCTTCATCAGATGTGCGGTAGTAATCATAACTGAGTCTATTGTATGGACCACACATGGTACAGTATTGGCCAATATAGTAGCCAGCTGCAGACACACATACCTTTACTGGCATGTCTCTGCCACAATCAGGACAGACCTTTGCAATGTCAAGTTCACCTTCTAATGCCATATTTATCTCCTTCTTATTTAGTATCTCCATTTTGATGGTACTTCTTCTGGTTATTCATGAACCAGTTAATTGTACAAGCAGCAGAGCAAAAGTCTACTCTTGTTTCTGCTGGTATCTCTCGTCTTGCAGATTTAATCTTGACAATAATCTTGACGGACTGTTTACTTGTATATTCGTCAAGTGTTTTGAGTTCACAGTTGCAGTTATCACAAAATTGCTTATGCATGTCAAACCTCCGTCTTTATCCATTCTAATTGTTCCTTATCACCATCTTCATCGATATGGTAAAGATATACTGAACCGAAATTGCCGTCCTGTTTAATCTGCCTTGATAGCAGTATCTTACCTTTACAGTGCGGGCACTCATAAGTGTCTTCCATTATGTCGGATACAGCCATTTTAGTCCTCCTCGAAATAGATTACTACAAGAGTATAGGTGTACGGTGTATAGGCATTGCTGAAGTACAGGAACTTATCTATGATGTTCGTCTTATGCTTGGCTCTCTTTACCCCACTTATGATAGAAGTCCGCTTTGTTCTTTGTTAACCATATTATTGCACAAGAGACAGAACAGAATTCTTTTTGTGTCTCCTCTGGTATATCTCGCCTTGAAGATTCAATGTTAACTACAATCTTAACAGACTGTTTGCTGGTATATTCATTGAGCTCTTCTAGCTCATCGTTGCAGTTATCACAGAATTCCTTAATCATATTAAACCCTCCATTTCGTTCTTAGAGCTTCTTCGGCATCAAAGAAGTCAATTCCGAAACAAAGAATATATATTGACTTCATGTGCTTTGAGATAGCAAATCCAAGAGGTAGTACCCATTGACGAACACTAACACTTACCTTAATCTTCATGTTAATCCTCTAAAGCTTTCATCTTGGCTGCAAGCAGCTCTTCTAGTGCTTCAGAGATGCCAGCAACATAGTACTCAATAGTAGTGACAAGCTCTTCTGCATCTTCTCTTGTAAATACAGGCTCGTCATTGACAGTAAACGCGTCGTCTATTAACTCATCAATAACGTTAATACCGGAATCGTCATCATAAACAAGCTGCTGTCTTACGAGGTTGTCAGCAATAGAAAGGATTGTTTCCTTACTGATTTTACGACCAGATCTAAGAGTTATTTCAGTGATCTTTGACATGTTAAACCTCCTTTACGTCAATTACAACCCATTGTTTCTTCTCATTAAGCTGAAGCCAAGCAGCACGTTGGAGTGTAATATCTCCACCATGCACTCTGTCTTCAAGGTCTTTTCTGAGAATTACTCTTATTGTTATATCTAATTCCATACTGTTAACTCCTAAAATAGACTACAATAAGTCGATACTTGAATCCAAAGCAAGTATTGCCGTCATAGCAGAGCTGTTTATCTATGATATTACAGCGTTTCTTATGCTCTTTGAAGACACGGTCTGAATCCCACTGGTAGAATTTACGGTAGCAATCTGCAGCTGATTCACCAGTGAAATCGAGGCTTTCTACATCATCTAAATCCATTGTTATTTCTCCTTACGACATTTTGATGTCGTTCCTATTTTATCTATTGACTAAGTAACTAGCTAACCAGCCTATTCCAAAGCTTATGACAAATATTCCAAGACCAACAAGTATATAGGTTAATACCATGTTAACTCTCCTTATGGTATCTGTGTACCGTTCCTAATAAATGACTTTCTTAGATACCAACGATAATTATAGATTTCAAGCGCAATTGTCCTAGCTTCTGGACAGTCTGAATCTAGTGCAAGAAGGTTATGTCCGTCATCATCACCGGCTCCAATTTGGAATGGATACATGACGCAGACTGCTGGTCGTTCACTATAGATCTTACACTTCCCATCAGAGTTTAAGAACCCACACGGTACTTTAATCTGCAAAGTACCACTACGCCGTATGAAGTTTTCATTACCATACTTTCTTGCTAAGATATTACCTTCTGCCGGCATACACTCGATAGGATTACCACATGGATTGGTCGTGCAGCACTTGGTACAACCATTGCAATGTACTCTAGAGACAAGCAAATTGAGTTGATTAAGAAATTCCATACCGGGAGCAACTATGATTGGTAATGGAATTACCTTTTTCTTTTGAAGAGCATCGTCAATGATGAACTTCACGCGAGAGTTAAATACATCGAATGGTAAATCCCAATCAACTTCCCATTGTTCAGACTCACTCCCCATTATTTTAGCCCCAAGAATTTCTTAAAGACTGCTTTTGTTGCCTTAGCTTCTGGACCTCTCCAGTATCCAAGATTACTCAATACATAGTTGACCTGTATTTTGAGTCCTTCACCTTCCATTTCATAGTGTGTTACTGGGCTGTTAAGGGCAGCTTTAGCATATGCTTTGGCATAGTCTTTGAAGCCACTGTCATCGAGTGTTAGTACCTTTTTGAGTGCGTCCTTGAGTTCTTTTTCCAATTTCTAATTGCCTCCTGTATACTTAACCTTATTCCAATACGTGAACTCACAAGGTGTGTTTGACTTGCGTGCAATGATGTAGATGTTCTTTAACGACCACCTTATTGTACTAGCGTTAATTCTATCAGATATTATGCCTGGGTTGATTCTATAGCATCGGTCACCGAGATACTTCGTGCAAGGACAGTATATGCACATACGCATAATTGCTGGTGATTCACTAAGTAATACCACCAGCTCGTTAGAATAATGACATAGGTAACAGTCATTCATGATGGCATTATCAGCACCTTCTACCATGTAGTCTTCCTTCTTGTAGTAGTTGAGACGATCTGGAAGAGCATAGTACATTGCTTCATAAACCTGTACTGTCTTTAGTATTGCCTGCTGCATGCCGCTAAGTTCTTTTTCCAATTTACATACTCCTTGAATACCTTATTTGTTTCCAGTACTTGAAATCACAATCTACCTTTGCCAAGCTTGCTATCTTGTATGCATTTCTTAGTCCCCATTTGATTGTAGATGCATTCAGCAAGTCGCTACCAATTGCAATATTGAGCTCAAAGCACTTCTTGCCGAGATACTGTGTGCAAGGACATATCTCGCACATTTCAGAAAGCATATATCCGGACTTTTCCCAGCTGTATTGGCAAAGATAACAGTTGTTTTCAAGACGCTCTTCTTTAATATAGTGTTCCTTTTTGTAGAGAGCAGTTGCACTATCTACCTTTCCGTATGTTGACCCAAACAGGACAGTCTCTTCATATAGTATTTCGAAGAGCTTAACTGTGTCTAGGATTGCCTGTTTATTCTTCTCATGCGTTGTCTGGTATGTCACGTTCTTCCTCCTCAATTGGAGAGATATTGAGTACCTCTCCATCTTTCAGTACTGTTTCTTCCCATTTATGGTTGTTACTGCATTCATACGTGTAGTGTTCTGTAGCAGTATCAGGTATGCATTTAGTAACACCAACCTTTTTCCCACAAGTTGGACAGTAGTTCATTATTTAACCTCCTTATTGCATATTGGGCAATGCCATACTCCCCTATAAAAAACACCTTTACCGCCGCATTTAGTACACAGCGGACTATCTGTTTTAGGAACATTAGATACAATATCGGTTAGAGAATCTAATACACCCTCCAACTTCTTCATATGCATATCTGCTTTGAATAGCTGTCTTGTAAACGGGTTCAGAGCTTTCTCTACAAATACTCTTGCAACCTCGCCTGTTAGCCAATCTGTTTCTTCATTTGAACCATTACTGAAGTTAAGTATGATTTTGTCTGCTGCATTAACAGCATCTTTTACTGCTTGGCGTCGTTGAATCTCTCGACGGTCACGTTCTTCCATAGATTTAGGCATCTTATACTTTTACCTCCTGATAATATGGTCCGAAATCTATGTGGACATTCTTACCGCCTAGATTGCCTAGAAAACCCTTCCTTTTTGCCACATAGGTTGTGGATTCGACCTTTATTACAATCTCACAGCTACCAAGTGATACGTTGTTGGGAACTTCCATTGTTACTGTGAAATCCCTAGCTATTCTCCTCACGTTAATCTTACTCCTTTCCTAATTCTATGTAAAACTTCAAATAATGATGGTAACGGAACACCTAGCTCTTTAGAAATAACACGAGGTTCAATTCCTTCTTGATACTTCTTCCATATTATGGAATAATCATATTTGCGCTTTGTACTCCTTCGATGTTCTTTGTTTACTGCAAAACCATATAATGTACCCATTTTCTTTCCCCAACACTGTTTTGAGCAGTAATATCCTGTGTGCTTCATTCTGTTGCTCAACATCTGTGATTGCCTTCTGTAGAACAGTTTTCCACAAGTATCACAGATTATTGGTACACTATTGTGCTTTACTCCACACTCTCTGCATAGAGTACCTTTATTTCTACTTTGTATTTTCTTGCCACACTCGCTGCAGGTTGCATAATACTTGCGGGTAGGAAGACCAGAAGATTTCAGTATTTGCCGGACTCGCTCTCTAGAAACGCCTACTTTATCTGCAATAGTCTGGTTAGAAGCACAAGGCATACTCTTACGTAGTTCTATCACTTTATCTCTAACTGAGTCTGTTGACATACTAAACTCCGCTTTTACTTATCTGTACTTCTGTATTTTTCCCATGCTTTTGCACCAACAAACTTCTTACTTAGCTCACCATATGCATTGGCAAGTTCGTTAGTGAATTGAAATGCTGCTCTACGAACTCTCTCAATTGCAATCGGCACATCTTCTTGATTAATCTTAATGGAATACACTGATGCACGATCCATGAATGTTTCCTGTGCTGTATTAACTGCGTCACTGAAATCATCCATGCCGTATCCAACAAAGTTGAGTACTATTTCTTCAATCATATCATCGAGAATAGCATCGTAGTCTGAATCACTAATAGTAGTACCATCTTCAAGAATCATATAATATTCTTCCTTTTTACTTATTAAACCACGCTACATGTGTCCAACCTTCGAGTATAACTCCCTTTATTACATCTGATGGGTAAATCAGCTCTGGCGACATCATCATACCGTTTGCATAACGACCATGCCCATCATAGTCAACAAATAGTCCATCTTTGACGCTATCTATGAATTCCTGTAACGTCATCAAGTCACACTCATTTGGAATTGGACTTAATTGGTCATTTGCTTCACCAGATGTTTCTATGATGTCAGCGGGTAGTTCGTCCTCGTCCTGAATGTCGTTTTCTGCTTCTTCATTCTCATCTTCAGCTTCTTCAGATTCTTCGCCATCCCTCACAACTTCAAACTCTACATCAGTGTCTAGTGGTAGTAATGGTTTTGCGTCGATTTCCATTGGCTGTACATGCACCTTTATCAGATTGACAAATCTGTGTTGCTTCTTTACCAATGCTGCATTTGCGGATTCTTCTGTGTAATAGAACGTTGTAAACTTGCCCATCTTTAGCCTGTCTGGGTAATACTTGGCGAACTTGTTTGCGGCTTCAACTGAACCCATTGCCATAGTTGACTCCTCAAAGATGGAGTTGACGATGTCATCTTCGCTGAGCCACATTGAGTACAAATCGAACTCTTGCATGTTAATCTAGCTCCACACCCCAAATATCCTTAACCCAGTTTAGAATAAGAGAGTCATAACCAAGTATGCCTTCCCATAGAAGACATTTTTCAAAGACTTCTGACTTGGACATTTGTTGGATTTCACCATCTCGTGACGTGTCGTCCTCATCTTCAAGACCAATTTGCTGGCGAACACGGCTCATTACCGAATGCGAATAGTTTTCCATAGTTACTCCTTCTTTTTCTCCTCTATTATTTCAATACACTCAGCTGTTGGGTCACGCTTACAGTTACCACATTCCTCACATGGCCAATGCGGTACTTTACCACCACAATAGGACGGCACTCCATATACCTTGGGTGGTGAACAGGTCTTTGATTTATTGCAGACAACGCGCTTTATTGTAGCCATAATATGCTCCTTGTTAGATTACCAAGACTGCTTAGCTTCTGACCAAGCAGTATCCTTTTCATAGAGCTTAATATCAATTGTACCTTTCCATCTTGCACGGACTGTTACGGTAAGAGCTGGGTAATCTCCGGGCGAGTATTCAACACTGAGTGTCTTGTGTGGAGATGGCGAATTTATCCAGAACAGTGCGAATCCACCATCTGAGCGAGTAAAGTATTTGTCAGCTTCCTTTGACATACGGAAGAAGTCACCTTTTGTTTTCGCGTAGAATTCCTTGTAGTCTACCATATTTACCTCACTTTATTACTACTGATAATACTGACCTTGCAATATGCCGTACCTGAGTTTCGTAATTCTTTTCATTGAACGAAACTGCAGGATAACCAGCTGCTGTCATTACGGTAATAAATTGCTCCTTAGTAATCTCATCAGCTGAGAGTCTAACTAGAGCAATCATTTCAGCGTACTGCCGTGGTGGTATGCTTAGTTTTACCTCTGCGGACATGTTTAACCTCCTTTTTCCTTCTCATTATCAGCATCATACATGGGTTAGGAGTGCTTGCTAAGAATCGACCAACAGTAGCAATCACTTCCCGGCGCGTATTAACGATAGCCGTTTCAATTTTGGTATCTACTTTGAGTTGAACAAGATATCGTTTCATGGATTTGCTTCCTTAAGTAGTTTTACTGGTACCATAACAATAAGATTCTTTTCTGGTACATAGATGTTCCAGTCGTTGTTGGGATACTCAGCATAGTAGAGTAGGATACCCATTGTTACTTTTTCAAGATGCAGCATAGTAAATGACATACCCCAGTTGTCATCTCTATCCGGTGCACTAAGTATCGTATAAGCACCAATTGGAATATTGAGTGTTGTTCCAGCAGCGAATTCCTGCTTTGGATATACCTTGTTGTAATTGAAGTGAATTCGCTCAATGCTTTTGAGATGAGTATTGACTGACAGTGCATATTTGATAGCAGAATCATCGTTCCTTGCGTAAAAAGTCATTTCACCATCGTGTGTCTCAAATAGAGCAAGGTATACGTTTCCATCAGGTGTTGGGTATAAACCATCGACCCTTTCGTCAAAGCTGTCTTTGTTCATTAGGATTGTTTTCGCCAAATCAGATAGTGCCATACTACTCCTCCTATTACATTCCAAATATTGCTACCATAAATAAACCAATCATCATAAGTGGAACACCAATTGCAAGTCCTGATGTTGTAAACTTGGCGTATTCCGGTGCACCAAGAAACACAAGAAATATTCCAATGATTAGTAATGGTATTCTAAGAATTTTCTTCATTTCTTACCTTTATCCTTTGGTTCTTCTTTCTGACCAGACTTGTATCGTTGTGCAGGAAAATACTTTATATACCCACACATGATACAAGATTCATAGAATCCATCTTCATCGCTGTCGATGATTAAGTTACCTTTGCATCGCGGGCAACTTTTGAGCGCCCAGATTTTGCTCACTGTATGTTTATCTCTCCTTCTTTCTAAAGGAACTACTCGAATCCTCTATTCGTTTCTTTTGCTCTTCTGTTAGACCGGCGTTACCACATGCAGCACAGCAACCGAGATGGTTAGGATTACTGCTCATTACGATTGTCTTACCGCATGCAACACAAATTAGACTCATTCATGTTACCCCCTTATTCTATTAATCTTCTTAATATACCTCTAATTCACAAGAGGGGCGTCAGTTCCACGATTACGGCTGGCGCCACACGCGAAGGGAAGATTCCTAGAGTCGAATCGACTCGACCCTACGCCAGTTTCCCTTGACGTTGCCCCCTTGCTTTGATAAACGCAGCGATGTACCTTCTGGGTTAGTATACCAGCCGGTAGGAAGTGTAGTGTGAGCAAAATCAATGCAGATGTAGGTCAAAACTCTACACCCTTACTCACCAGCTGCGCGTTATCCAATTTAATTACTCCTTCTTGATATTACTCCATTCTCGATCTTCTGGTTCAAGCCAGGCAATATGTAGTGCATTGAAGATTGCAAGTTCATTCTCACCAGCAATAAGTTCTTGTGTAACAGGGTTTGTCAGACCATACTGTGAGAGCTTCAAGCCTTTTTGGTTAGCTAATACTCGACAGCCAATGTTGAAGTCTTTTGAACCGGTGAAGTGCATGATTGCAGCACCCCAAAGCTTAGAGTTAGTCAAAGTGATGTCGACTGGAACGCCACGATAACCAAAGTTCCATTTTACTTTGTCACCAGTAAGCTTCATATTGTTCATTAGCTTGTAGAATTCTTCATCAGGTCCAGCAACGACAATGTCGATGTCGTGAACGAGAGTTGCTTTTCTACGAAGCGACCCACAAACGAGGATTTTGGTAACATGGGATTTTAGCTTGACAATGATTTCGTCTGCAACAGACTGTGCAAGAGTTGATTCAACCATTTTATTCTCCTTTATTTTATGTACCCATCTCTAACCACCAACGTTGATTGATGGTTAGAGTCGACACATAACCTTACAGTACAACACAGAACCCGACATCACGGCACTTCACAGTACGATACAATACCCAACAATGTCGTTTTATGTATCCATCTTTATACATCATATAGGCTGATGTATAAAGTCGATGCATAATGCTTACCTTACTCTAATTTACCACACTTGACTTTACATTGGTTTACTTGACCATGCCCGGCTTCACATGGCAGCACAATAGCTTTTATACCTTTGTGGCAAGTGTCTTATCAATGAGTTTCCCTAGTTTTGCCAAACCAGCAACTAGATTTTCATTATCCCAATCAACTGAACCGGATTCAATCATTGTAATAACCTGATTCACATAGAACAACTGATGCATTCCGCCGGCAGTATTGTTGTATGCTACCTGTTTCTTTGTCATGTTATGACCTGACATGTGATGTGTTGTCTGTTTTAGTGGAACACTTTCGTTATCGGGTGAAGTACCGAACTTAATCTTCACAATCTCGTCAATCTTCTCCCGCGTAATATTAAGCGCTGCCGCTATTTCATCTTCATCTATACCAAGGTCATTAGATTTAGCAATACACCTCGCTTTATCCCAGGCCGACAGTCTTGCACCATGGGATGCATTCAATCGCATTGCATCAAGCCATACTTCTTTTTCAGATGGGTACGTGCGCTTGATTACCTTAATCTCTGCATCTGGGTTATCGTAGAGCTTCTCATATGCAGATACTCTATGCCAGCCATCCACGATTCTTGATGTTTTTGCATCTACGACAATCATTGGCATTTCCACGCCAGCTTTCATTGCTTCAAGTATTTCACCAACATGTACCGATTGTATCTCAGCCCGAGGATACAAATTATAGTCCTTAATTAAGGACGAGAGTTTTACCTTTACAACCTTGTCAGTCATTGAAATCTCCTTTCATATTTTATTCACTACAATGCCTTACAGTACATTACTTAACAGTGCTAGACATCACCGAGCATTTCAGAATCGTATTTTGTTAATCATACATGCGTCTCCTTATTTATACTAATTCCTTACCTTATTATACCCCACCAAACAGCACATCGTGTTACAGGACAATGCAGCACAGTATTGCTGGGTATTTCCTTACACTACCTTACGCCACCCAACTTTACTGGACACAACCGGGCAAAACACTGCATCGCCAGACATCAAGAAAAGTTGTCATAAGTGGCTGAACATCCTCTATCTTCCTCCTTTAGAATAGTTCCTTACATTACCTTACGTTACTTCACTTGACACCACGTCGCAATACAGTTCGATACGTAACCATACAGCACGTTAAGTATCACAACGTGCAAGCACAATCATTATCTATTCTTTTTGTACTTCAATGTCCTTTAATGTGAATGTACCAAACCAACCCGATTTTGCAGGTCTGTAATCAAGCAATCCTGGGAATCTGCCGGCATCTTCAATCATTGGTTTTATGTCTCCTGCTGCAAGTTTATCTGTGTCAAATTCAAAGATGCATATGCATGACCACGATGTTATTAGTGCCCTGCCGCGAGGTACTGCTGATTTTGTACCAGGAATTACAACACGACGTATGTCAAGTTCGTAATCCGTTTCTTTTAGTGGCTTATTGGTTTTAGGATTTAGCAAGGTAAATGTTGGTTCAAAGATAACTAAGGAAGCCGCTACTACATCTGCCATTGACGCCCTTTGGCCTTTAACCTTGTATCCCTTTGCAGCAATTATCAAGCACTTTCTAACTGCCTCTGCAGGTAAATACAGCTTGCCGTCTTTTAAGTATCGAGAAACTTTTCCTTGGTCTACTAGTGATAGTACTTCAACTCCACCCTTGCTGCTCTTGGTGGTTTTAGTTTTTGCGACGTTGACATCAATACCAGCCATCATAGAACCTAATGGGTTGTTCATAAGCAGACCTTTTTTGCCAACTATGGTGAATACTAATTTGTCCATATTACTCCTTTTTATTCTCTAGATTTGTAAGTACTCTAGTTTTCCCTCCTTTCTGAGCTATTCTTACTAATGTGCTCCATAGTTGGAAGTGCATGAGCGTAGCCAATTCTGCGATACAGCGGCACATGGTACGGGATTAGAAGAGGAGGTCAACCCAAAAACCACCTGCTGTATTCTCCCGGCTCATGCACTCCCAACTATAGAGCACTAACCTGCTCATAACTGCTCACCATATAGGTTGATGAGCAGTCTCAGCATGTTAGACGAATTGCATCTTCTTTGATTCTACTTGGCTTTTCAATTGCGCAACCTCTTCTTCAGTGAACAATCTCCAGCCATTTCTGTCTCTTGTTTTTACATCAGCACACTTGCCTTCACGTATCCATCTCAATAGCGATACTCTGCTTATTCCGGCTATCTTGCATGCTTCAGTAATTCTATAGTAGCTCTGATTTTCATAGATTACCATTTTTGCTTTCTGCACCTCCTTTTATCGGGCATTCTGCATTCGACTTGATGCATTCAGGGTGGATGCATCTGCCGTTTACATTCCACGAGCATTTGGCGTCTTTTCCCTCATTGTAGCGACAGACTGTCATTTTGTTTTACCCTCCATCTTTGCTATTGGACCCATATTCGACCTTTCAAACAGTGTAATTCCATCCATATGGTCAATCTCATGTTGGAGTATTGCGGAGTATATACCATGCTCCTTCATAATTACCGGTGTGAACTTAGGCTTATCACCTTCGAATTCAATTCTCAGTGCCTTGACCTTTATGATGCCGAATCTTCTCACCCAGTAGTTGCTTGCTCCATATAATATTGACGAACAGCCTTCTGAGTTTAGCGTTGCTTCATTGTATGTTCTAAGTATTATTGGGTTGGCAATGTAGATTCGGTCCTCACCATACTGCATGCACATAAGTCTATACGGGTGACCAATTTGTACAGCAGATAGTGCCCAACATCTGCGACCGGTTTTAGGATCGCCCTTTACGTGATATTCGAGGTCAGTAAGCATTTCATGCAGTGAATCAGGATAGTCCTTTCGCTCGATAGGTTCACTCTTGCCAAGAAGAATTACCCTATCATCTTCATTCTTGTATTGCAGTATATCTTTCAAACCATTCACTCCTTATACGCATATGCATTGGCAAATTTACGCACGTCGTTTTCATCAAATCTTCTGTCACCCCGGGTATTGCCCATGCGATACACTTTTAGTTGCCCATTATCGGCAAATCTGCGCAGAGTATTTGGGTGGACATTCAGAATCTCTGCGGCTTTAGCTAATGTTAGCATTGTTGTCATAATGTATTTCTCCTTTTTACTTAAGCAGTTCTTTTAGTCTATGGTCGCACATCGCAACTGCTTTCATTGCAATGTCATAGCGATCAGATGGGTCTTCATCATTGGCATGTCGTTTGAATTCATGCCATGGTGCACCTTCAGATTCGCATATTGCATCATAACGTATTGCTTGATGTTGTTCTTCAAGGTCATTCACTAGCTCTTGCCGCAGGGGGCAAAAGTTGCAATCATGTGCATCTGCGCTTCCTGGATTGTTATTTGAGTACTCACATAGGAAACAATTGAACAATACACGGTCGAGGTGATAGTACCTTACTGTCTGAAGATATGATGGAGCAACTGCTTTGCCATTCAATCCAAGGTCATACATGGCGGTTTCACTCCATTGTGCCTTTGTTGCAAGAACCGCTGCAAGTTCATCGAAAACAGGTGCATCCATATTAACACCCTTGAGGCATTTCTTGCATGTAACCTCAGATAAGTTCTTGCTCTTCTTGTCTGATAGGTCCATTCCACAATTGACCATTATTTGGTCTGTAGTACTTATATCCCAGTGGGTGACGTTTCTTCCCATTGCCGGTTTACCATTTACAATGAATCTTCCGGGAAACAACTCGTATGCTTTGTACATGTAGAACTTGTTCTGGCTAGGAAATAAGTTCTTGACCATCTGATACTGCGATGTATAGTGCAGCCCGGTGAATGTGTCAAAGACTTCTTTCTTTGCATATGCAGGATTAACTGCTGCCACCATTGTTATTTTCCTCCTTTTTATTCGGTTCTATGTGATGAGTACAGGGTTTTTCAGGGTTGTGGAAATCACAGACTTCAGCATCAGCAAGTACTGTCTTAATGGGGATAACTTGCATTACTGTTTCGGCAGGTAGTGTACCTTTATAATACTGAGATACCGCAATGTACGTTTTGTTGTCCTTGAATACGGTTGCAACGCCTTCGTATACTGCTGGTTTACTTAGTACACCATCGACCGAGATTTTGAAGCTTCCATAACAGTCCATGATGAACTTGCAGTCCTTGGGTTGGCCATTCTCAGCCATATTAGCCTCCTTTTTACTTATTCTTTAATTGGCCGATTGTACCTTTGTCTACAAAATCTTCTGTAAAGGTTAGTTGGTCACATTCGCTTGCATCTTGCACATCTCTGCGAGGATACAAGACTAATAGATAGTCATCACCGCCTATGCTGTACTTGAATTTGATGTCTTTCGGGAGCTTATTGAACTCAGGTATTTTACTCTTGACTATTGAGCAAACAGCTATCATAATTTCCCGATTGATACTGGCGATTACAGCGTACACTTCATTGTCTTGTCGTTCACCGTACTTTTTAGAGCGGTCTTCGAAAGACGGAGATACTTCAACGTATATCTCCATTGAATCATACTGTTCTACACTCATATTAACCTCCTTTAGAGCTACTTTGTCCTGTTCCACAGATATGGTGAGCGCACTGGATAGCCAATTCTGCACTATAGGAGCTCATGGTACGGCAATGGTAAGAGACGGCCAAATCAAGAAAATCCGCCTCCCTATAGTTCTACCGCCAGAGCGCTGCCCATATCTGTGGAGCCTTTCTAAGCTCATCAATGCCAACCAAATTACTCTGATTGGCATTGTCAGCTCAGACAATAGCTGTAATAGATACTTTAATATTCTCGGGATTTCCCAGTGTGTTCGCTTCGGTTTTCTTTAGATAAATATTATGACCGTCTTCGTCACCATACCGAATAGAACCGGGAGTCTCTTTGTTCTTAATCAATGTGAGTTCCATAGCTAGCTTTTAACCTCCTTTTAGTTATTTCAGGAACATCTCCAATGCTTTCACATGTTCGACCTTTTCTTTCTGGATTTCAGATAACCTTGCTTCGACCGTTGCCATACCTTCGATTGCTTTGATTGCTGAATCGTAGCTTTGTGCAAGAGTGAGGCATTCATCCATGCGTTGCTTCATAACTGCAAGCATAGACTTGAGGTCGAGTTCAGTAAGACCCGGTACTTTTGCAACATGAATTACTCTGCCAGCCTTTGGTGTTTTGTGGTCTCTCTTTATTCTACCAAGACCACCAGCTGCAGCACATGCCTTACACCTAGCAACATGATGAACAAGGTCTGCAGTAAAAACACCACAAGGTGCTGTTTTGTAAGATGGTGCTGTTGCTACCGTCAGTGCGGTAAGACCAAGGTCTTTAACAACCTTGTCTACCCAGCCGAGTTCTGAATCTGGAACTTCAAGGTAGATTTCAGTCTTGGTATTGCGTACCAGAGTTTTTGCTTTGTCCTTGAAGTCGTGGAAGCTTCGACGGATTTTGATTGGCGAACCTTTAATGCTAACCCATGCTGTTGACATTCTTTTAATGTCCTCCTTTTATTCTACAAATTCCCTTAATTTTCTGCTGCGTGTAGGATGCCGTAATTTCCTTAGTGCTAGCTGTTCAATGTGTCTAGCCCTTGATGCAGTTACGTTAAGTGCCTCACCAACTTCCCGCTGTGTTCTAGAACCACTACCATCTAGGCCATACCGAAGATTGAGTACTTTACGATCGCGCGCTGTCAAAGTAGACATGCACTTATCAATTTGCTTTCTGAGTTGATAAGCGTAAACTTCATTCTCAGCAGCTTCCATACCACCATCGCAAAGAAGTAGTGGTGTAGGTACTTCAGCAATCTTCTTTGTTTCTTGCTCGTCAAGGAATTTTGTTCTGTTTGTAAACCTACCGTTCTTAATACCCTTCATGAGATATTCAGGAAACAGGTAGTCGATTGGTTTTACAAGTAGAACAGCTATTGAAATCTTCATGTCTTCTGTCGGCAGTGTTCGCAAGTTCTCTATGTCGCCATAGTGTGCATTTGAGATACCTAGCAGTTGAGCGAACTCGTAACACTTAAAACCAAGAGCAAGTCTTTCACCGCGCAGTCGATTATTCTGTACGGTCATGTGTAACCTAAGAACTTCGTCCATATTAACCTCCTTTTGAGCTAATCTGTTTATCCGCTCATCAGTGTCCACCAATATGCTCATAACATACTGATAGACACTGTCAATGGATAAACTATTCTACTAAGCTACTACTGCTTGTGCTCTTTTCGACGCTTTCACTCTCAACAATCTCTTCAGCACCAAGAAGTTGTTGATTGGTACTACCAAGTACGTGATTGCTAGTGCAGTCTGAGCATATATGCTTGCATTCGGTGCGAAGATTACGAACTTGAACAGCACTGCCCATAGCACTGCTACGCTACCGAATAATCCGAAGATACCAGTCTTCTTAATCACCCATGCCGCGACTGGATTTTGCTCTTGACCACCATTCTTGAAGCAGAGGTACGTTGATAGCATGTCGAGACATACCCCGATTGCCATAACTATCATTGCTTCGTCCTCTGACGGATGAATACCTGTTTCCATTCCAGCAATGATTAGTGCAAGCATAGAAGCCATCATTGCTGCTGAGAATACCCAGAATTTCGTACTATTCTTCATTTTACTCCTTTGCCTTTTTCAGGCACTTACTACATAATCCAAGATTTGCGATTGTAATTGCTACAGGTTTGTGACAGTACCAGCATTCTCGTACTGCCGGACCAATCTCTGGTTTTCCGTACAGGATAAAGTTCTTCCAAGTTCTTGCCTTCGGCTTCGGTTTCATAGTAGTTCAACGTTCCCCCTTGGATATATTACTATGATTGGTTTCTTGCCCTTGGCATACCGTATTGTTGCCCAAGTACCAGACCGAAGTCTTTCAGAATTACCACCGGGGCATGCAATGAGCTTGTCGCAAGCGTCAACGATGTCATGATTGCGAACCAGATAGGGTTTTACAGGGAATGTAATCGCTGCCTTGCAGAAGGCACGTTTTGAATCGTCTACTGGCGGGTGAATTTCCACAGTGACTTGGTAGCTGTCGCAAAGTGCCGAGAACTGTGCGTCAGCACCAATACAGTCACCGTGGATTCCCTTTTCAGGTTGGAAGCGGAGCACGTACTCGTCAAGTCGGAGCATTTGCTCTTCAGTCAACCCGTGCTGGGTTCCAGTGAACCCAAGGTTAATGCCGGTCATTATAGAATCCCGAAGCGAAACAGGGCAAGTAGCACTATCAGCCCGATAATGATTACTAAATCCCTCTTCCAGCCTTTATAAGCATGGATACTCATTCGAATCCTCCTAAACCTCGCTTTATTCACTTGGGCACTACAGCACCTTAGTGCTATTTGCCCTGCATTGATTTTGTGCATTCCTTGCCCCATGATGGGCAGTCACTATCAGTGCATACAAAGGGTTTCTCTGAGACAAGCTGTCCATAAGGTCTGGTAACCAGCTTGTGGCAGGCAAAACACCAATAGCATGTACCAAGGTGAATTGTGTGCTGATGGGCACATTCTACCATAGGCATCCTCCTTATTTTACTGTATTCGCTTAGGCATAATAAGTGCCTTGCAACGAGCATAGCTTGAGTGCGCTTTGGAACTTATCGTGAGACTATGAGGGTAGCACACGAAGCTTTCCATGCGTGAAAATGAACCTTCACTTATCGAACGGAGTGCTCAGTCAACCCCCAATGTTATGCTGTGGGTAAATCGGATGATTCTTCCGATTCATCAGTGGTGGCAGGGGTGGTTACCGGTTTTTCGCCTTGAACTACTTCACGGCCATTGATAATCTTTGCGAAGCGTCCAGGGAACTGTGCATAGAGAGTGTAGATAGCGAAGTGATTGGGGGTTCCATCTTTCTTCACAGCGCCGGGAGCGAGTGCTTTTGCGGCTTTCGCCTGAGAGGCATACAGGATACCGGTTTCCAAATCGCGGACGGGTTTTCCGGTGGTATCGGCATAGCGGGGTTCTTTTTTCGCGGTGACAGCGGTAGTACCTACAGTGCTAATACCGAATTGTGCCGCAAGTCTTTCTACGCTTTCCTTGAGCAGAACTTTGCCCTCTGAGTCGTAGACGCACGCCTTCTTAAATGCCTCGGGATTCATGGTTTCAATTGTCATTGTCTTCCTCCTAAAATATTCAATAATGTATTATACCTACTACTGAGATACAGGAGGTTGACTGAGCGATTCCGTATTCGATTGTTAAGGTTCTCAGAATCCTACAAGATATTAAGAATATCTTATTTAATTCTACTTTTATTATAACATAAATAATCAACAAAGCAAATAAAGTTTTGATTTTACAACTAATTAGTTTTATAATTTTTTGCATAGGGCATCCGACATCTGAAAGTATTATAATTGGTATTACGACGCGACTAGAAAGAGTATCTTATAGTTCCTTGCGTTCCCAACCTATACTGTGAGTCTCGGCCGGCGATACTAATGTACCAATACGTTGGAACTCATCTTTGCTAGTCAGTCTTGTAAATGATTGTTTCCTGCCAGTATTACCAGTCAGGATAACAAGCATGCCATTTGTTAGTATGTTGCACTTCTCAATGATTATCATACATACCACTCATCTTTTGTAAGAACTTGCTTGACAGCCCTTGCGTACATAGTGTTACTAGTTTCTATCCACTCCTTGGTTATCTTGGGTAGATCTGAAACTGACGCATACAAGTGTATTATAAAGGTATTAGGCGGAACTGGTAAGTTCTCCCAAGGTGGAACGAACCCGCCCTGTGTTACACCATTCTTAGGAATAATTCTTGGACTAAGTACATCATAGCCAGGGAAGCCAACAAGGTGTTTATGATTATTTATAGCCCTTGTATACGCAAATGGCCCAGTCATCTGGTAACGGACAACATTACCATTGAGTGCTTCTAGAGCGTAAGTAAGGGAATCTTTTACAACAAGAGAGTTCTTCTTCGCAATGACAACTGCTGATTCATAAGTATCTTGAGTAAGAATTCTTGGTAAGAACCTTGGTGTTGCAATGACATCAAAAGGTCCTAACAGTTGGCTCATATCTTTGATAGAGATGGTATCAAGGTCTGCGAATATCCCGCCGTTTTCATATAGGGTAATCCACTGAATATAGTCTTTTGAATGAGCGGCTTTGAGCTTAGCAGATGCGTGTTTAAGCTGATTAAAGTCGCTCATTGTAAATGGCTGCATATCGATTTTGTCTTTGAGTAGATCAGCGTATTTACCGACAGGGTACTCAGTATAAATCATGATGAACTTGTCAACCTTCTGAGTCTTTATCGCAGAGATAACAGAAAGGTAGTGAGCGTAGAAGAAGTCGCTTTTGGTTGAGGCAAAATAGAAGTTCATTCATTTCCCCTTTTAGCAATAACAATGACTGCCTTTGCTGGTATTGAACCATCATAAGTATACCAAGAGCTTGCACCACCATAATGGCCAATATATCTATGAAGCTTATCAATATCAAGAAACCTTATCATAACTTGAAAGACACAAGTATTAGGTGACTTGAGATTATACAACTTTGAATCAAGCCATACCTTTGTTTCTGGTACAGCTGGACTATATGGCTGCTTGTAATACGGAGAGGGACCTCTTGCTGGAATGATACCTTCAGCAAGAATCCCTCTCATATTATTAGCACTGGTATAATGATATAGATTATCTGGAATACGATCGTACATTACCATATTACACCTCGTGCCTACTACATTCCGATGTGCTGTCCTACAATAATTAAATCTCGGACGTCAACAACACCGTCACCATTAGTATCCGCTTGTAGTGAACCCGGAGTACCTGTTTGCCCAAAAGCTTGACCAACGATGATCAAGTCTTGAACATTTACTTGGAAATCTTGATTAATATCACCTTTTTGATAGATGTTCATGCTCAAAACGGATGATGCAGTCTGATTCGTAGCATCTGTTACTGCAACTGTGAACGTATAAATACCGGGAGGACCCGAGGGGGTACCCGAAAGTACCCCCTGCGAGTTTAAAGTAATACCTTGCGGCAGACCAGAATAAGTATTAATGCCTGCTTTCATTTTTTGCCCCTTTTTACAGCCTGGCAGTAACGCTATAAGAAGCACTAATGCCAAAACTATGTATAGCTTTGCCCGACTAGAATCATGTCCAGTACATTGATTACTCCGGCTTTGAGGAAATCTGCCTGTATCCATCCTGGTGCTCCTGTTTGACCGAATAAGCTAGCGACAATCTGCATATCTGCCAGATTAACGATGCCATCGGAGTTTAAGTCCTCCAACAAGGCAACCTGAATTTGGTTGATAATTGGTGATGCTAAAGGGACGGCGGCGCCAGCCGGACTTCCTACTATCACATTAGTCAGGTTGAACGCACTGGTTTGACCTGCAGTAACGGCAACACATGTAAGTGTTACGAAAGTTCCCGGAGTTATAACGCTGCTTGCACCAGTAATAACGTCTACGATGTTGTTAACAGCACCGCCAACGTTATCAATTGAACCCGGCATGAAATAGGGAACATTACCACCTGTTTCACCAGCCTTGAAGATGTTACCTTCTGCGACAGAAACGACCTGAACTGCCTTTGGATTAAAGGTCAGATTCATCTGTGCACCTGCTACTGCCTGTCCTGGGATAATAGAGATTGCTACTGAAAATGTAGCGCCTGCTGCCACACTTGTGGCAGATGGTGTGACTGAGACCTGTGTATTCGACATAGTTGGACCCTCCTTACTAATACTCCCAAATATTAAAACCGCAACCATTGCAAACCAGATAATTGCTCCTGAAATAACAAAGATTATGTTCTTCATTTTGCTCCTAGTGTCTAATGCGTCTGAATGGACTACGCGCGATTTTCATTTTTCCCTGCTGTACTATATAAGATAATTCTGTTCTGTTTTTAACAGAAAAGTAGTTCAGTAGGTACATAACATAATTCTTAACTGTCTGATCGGAAATACCACAGTTATTAGCAATTTGCATATTACTATCACCATGTATAATCATATTTAAGATATCAAACTCTCTGCCAGAAAGAAGAACTACTTGACCTTCTGGTTTAATATCATTATCAACCCATGTTCCATAAGTTGTTGCATCCATATTAAAATCCTTTTAGTAGCGGGGACTGGGTTCGGACCAGCGACCCTCGAATTTCATCAGGCTTATTTAGATAGTCACGATCTCTGCTGCTCACTTGTTTCCTCTCTTAATTGCTAATCATAACCATTATTCTTTAGATGCTGTTCATACTCTGAACTCGGTATAGAAGTATTGTACTTCATGTAGTCAATATACATCTGCCTATCAGTATAAGGATTGGTCTTTAACCACTCTGCTATCTTCACTTCTTTTGTATCAAGCAAATCCTCATGTGTGTTAGCAGGTGTTCGCCTGACTTTCACAGAGTATACAAAGTTAGCGAGTCTCTCATTTGAAGAAAGCGCCATATGTATTGACTCATCTAGTGCTTGGTCAGCTGTTTCCTTAAAGAGCATTGTGCTCCAGACTTCCCATTTGCTTTCCGGTTCTCTTTTAACCAAGGTCTGATAAAGATGTCTATCAGCTCCTCTCTTTGCAATGACAATGATTGCATTTGCAGGTATTGAACCATCATAAGTATACCAAGAGCTTGCACCACCATAATGGCCAATATATCTATGAAGCTTTTGAGGATCAAGGAGTCTTACAATAACTTCAAAGACACACGTATTGGGTGATTTAAGCTTGTAGAGCTTTGTATCAAGCCAAACCTTTGTTTCAGGAACAGCAGGAGTGTATGGTTGCTTGTAGTAAGGAGAAGGACCCTTAGATGGTATAATCCCTTCTTTAAGTATACCAAGTAGGTTTGTAGTGCTACTATAATGATATAAATGGTCTGGGATGCGATCGTACATTACCATATTAACTCCTATTAAATGATAGCGGGGACTGGGTTCGGACCAGCGACCCTTTTCATTTTGTATTCAAACGACGGTACTACAAAGCTATCTACTCTATTAAGAAAATCATCTATTAAAGAAGATATACCAGTACCTAAATAGTA